>Ga0196972_1000011_pt1 | contig 200921 bp, 208 predicted proteins | sample S1v_2013CmetaG_FD_148618 | JGI IMG/M metagenome (GOLD analysis project Ga0196972, IMG submission 148618) | Soil microbial communities from Anza Borrego desert, Southern California, United States - S1+v_20-13C | ecosystem: Environmental > Terrestrial > Soil > Desert | place: USA: California...
GGCTGGCGATCGCGCAGGAGATCGCGCGCGTGCACCACAGCGTGCTGGAACTGGGCACCGGCGCCGGCGGACGCGGCCTGCGCGTGCACCTGCTGCTGCCGTTGTAAGCGCGCACTTGGGCGCGGCGCCGCGCGGCCCCACGGGCACGGCGCGGCGGGTCGGGCGTAACGGTATGCGAGAATGGTTGCAACTGATCCATAGCAACGCCATGTCCGAAGCCGAGCTCAGCACGCCCGCCCTCCCTGTCGCCGAAGCCGCCGCGCCCACGCGCAAGCGCCCCAAGCCCGGCGAGCGCCGCGTGCAGATCCTGCAGGCGCTGGCCATGATGCTGGAGCAGCCCGGCGCCGAGCGCATCACCACCGCGGCCCTGGCGGCCCGGCTGGAAGTCAGCGAGGCGGCCCTGTACCGCCACTTCGCCAGCAAGGCCCAGATGTTCGAGGGCCTGATCGAGTTCATCGAGCAGAGCGTCTTCACCCTGGTCAACCAGATCCAGGAGCGCGAGGCGGGGGTGGAACCGGGCGTGCGGCAGGCCGCCCGCATCGTGGCCATGCTGGTGCAGTTCGCCGAGAAGAACCCGGGCATGACCCGGGTGATGGTGGGCGACGCGCTGGTGTTCGAGAACGAGCGCCTGCAGCAGCGCATGAACCAGTTCTTCGACAAGATCGAATCCACCCTCAAGCAGTGCCTGCGCGACGGCGTCGCCGAGCCGTCGGCCACCCCCACGGTGGACGCGCAGGTGCGCGCCGCCATGCTGACGGCCTTCGTGGTGGGCCGGCTGCAGCGCTTCGCCCGCTCGGGCTTCCGGCGCAGCCCGTCGGAACACCTGGACACCAGCCTCGGCCTCATGCTGGGCTGAGCCGCGCCTTCCTGGCCCGGCCCGCGGCGGCCGGCCGCCGTCCCGCCTTCCGCCATGCACCCCATCCGACTCGCCGGCGAGCCGGCGCACCTGCATCCGGCCGGCGCCCTGTTCCTGCCCGCGCGCGACACCCTGCTGGTCGCGGATGCGCACTTCGGCAAGGCGGTGAGCTACCGCCGCCTGGGCGTGCCGGTGCCGGAAGCCACGACCGGGGCGACGCTGGACGCGCTGTCGGACGCCATAGCCGCCACGGCGGCGCGGCGCATCGTGTTCCTCGGCGACTTCCTGCATTCGCGCCGCTCGCATGCGCGCGAGACGCTGGCGGCGCTGCAGGCCTGGCGTGATCGCCATCCATCGCTGGACCTGCTGCTGGTGCGCGGCAACCACGATGCGCGGGCCGGTGACCCGCCGGCCTCGCTCGGCATCGAGGCGACCGACGAACCCGTGCGGCTCGGCCCGTTCGCGCTGTGCCACCACCCCGATCCGGTCGCCGGCGCCTACGTGCTGGCCGGCCACTGGCATCCGTGCACCCGCATCGGCGGCCGCGCCTTCGACAGCCTGCGGCTGCCCTGCTTCTGGCTGGGCGACGACAGCGGCGCCCAGCCGCAGCGCGCGGTCGGGGTGCTGCCGGCCTTCGGCAGCTTCACCGGCATGCATCCGATCCGGCGCGCGCCTGGCGACCGCGTGTTCGCGATCGCCGACGGCGTCGTGCGTCCGCTGCCCGGCGCCTGAGCGGCGCGGTGCATGATCGGGTGCCGCGGCCCTCGCCGCGCGTCGAACGAACAAGCAAGGAGAAGACCCGATGAAACTCGTGCGCTATGGCCAGCCCGGACGCGAGAAGCCCGGCCTCGTCGATGCCGACGGCCGCCTGCGTGACCTTACGGCGGTGGTTCCCGACATCGGTGCGGCCCAGCTGGCGCCGGCGGCGCTGGCCCGCCTGCGCCGGCTCGACCCGGCCAAGCTGCCGGCGGTGCGCGGCAAGCCGCGCATCGGCTGCCCGGTGGCCGGCGTCGGCAAGCTGGTGGCGATCGGCCTGAACTACGCCGACCACGCGGCGGAAGCGGGCGCTCCCATCCCCAAGGAGCCCATCGTCTTCCTCAAGGCCACCAGCTGTATCCAGGGCCCGGACGACCCGGTGATGCTGCCCAAGGGCTCGACCAAGACCGACTGGGAAGTCGAACTGGGGGTGGTGATCGGCACTCGGGCGCGCTACGTGACGAAGAAGGACGCGCTGTCGCACGTGGCCGGCTACTGCGTGGTCAACGACGTGAGCGAGCGCGAGTACCAGCTCGAGCGCGGCCCGCAATGGGACAAGGGCAAGGGCTGCGACACCTTCGGCCCGATCGGCCCCTGGCTGGTGACGGCCGACGAGGTCGCCAACGTGCAACGCCTGCCCATGTGGCTGGAGGTGAATGGCCAGCGCATGCAGTCCGGCAACACGCGCACCATGATCTTCGGCGTGGCGGAGCTCGTGAGCTACGTGAGCCGCTTCATGACCCTGCTGCCCGGCGACGTGATCACCACCGGCACCCCGCCCGGCGTGGGCATGGGCATGAAGCCGCCGCGCTACCTGAAGAAGGGCGACGTGGTCACGCTCGGCATCGAGGGACTGGGCGAGCAGCGCCAGGAGGTGGTGGCGTTCCGCGCCTGAGACCGGTCAGCACGCCGCGTTTCTAGGCCGGCGCGCCTAGAGGACCACGCCGGCTTGGGGGGGATGCGGTTTTCCTGCAAAATAGAACGACCGTTCGTTCTAATCGGAAAGCCATGTCCGTCACCGAGCTGCCCCTGAAGCGCTCGCGCTCCGTGCGCGACGGCCGTGCCCTGCAGAAGGGCCAGCAGACCAAGGCTGCGATCGTCGATGCCGCCCTCGGGCTGGCCACGCAAATCGGGCTGGAAGGCCTGTCGATCGGCGCGCTGGCCGAGGTCGCCCAGATGAGCAAGTCGGGCGTGTTCGCGCATTTCGGCTCGCGCGAGGAACTGCAGATCTCGGTGATCCGCGAGTACCACGCGCGCTTCGAGGACGAGGTGTTCTATCCGGCGATGAAGGAGCCGCGCGGGCTGCCCCGCCTGCGCGCGCTGTTCGCCAACTGGATGAAGCTCACCTCGGTCGAACTGGACTCCGGCTGCATCTACATCAGCGGCGCCGTGGAGTTCGACGACCGGCCGGGCCCGGTGCGCGACGCCCTGGCCAGCTCGGTGCTGACCTGGCATGCCGCCATGAAGCGGGCCATCGCCAGCGCCCGCGACGAAGGCCACCTGCGCGCCGACGCCGACGTCGAGCAGATGCTGTTCGAGATCCACGGCCTGATCCTGGCCCTGCATTACGAGGCGCGCTTCCTCAAGAGCCCCGGCTCGATCGCGCGCGCCAACACCGGCTTCGACAACATCCTGCGCCGCTACGGCGCGGATGCCGTCGACGGCCGCCCCGCCCGGCTTCCACGCCACAACAAAACCGCCCACAAGGAGTGAGCCCATGCCCAGCTATACCCCGCCCCTGCGCGACATGCAGTTCGTCATGCACGAGGTGTTCAAGGTCGCCGACGAGTACAAGGCCATGCCGGCCTATGCCGAGGTCGACGCCGACACCATCAATGCCGTGCTGGAGGAGGGTGGCAAGTTCGCCAGCGAGGTGACCTTCCCGCTGAACATCAGCGGCGACGAGGAAGGCTGCCGCCTGGACAGGGAGACCCACGAGGTCGCCACGCCCAAGGGCTTCAAGGAGGCCTACGCGAAGTTCATCGAGGGCGGCTGGCCGGCGCTGTCCTGCGACCCGGAGTTCGGCGGCCAGGGCCTGCCGATCGTGGTGAGCCAGGCCTTCTACGAGATGCTCAACGCCGCCAACCAGGCCTGGACCATGTACCCCGGCCTGACCAGCGGCGCCTACGCCGCGCTGCGCGCGCACGGCACGCCCGAGCAGAAGAAGACCTACCTGCCCAAGCTGGTGAGCGGCGAGTGGACCGGCACCATGTGCCTGACCGAACCCCACTGCGGCACCGACCTGGGCCTGCTGCGCACCAAGGCCGAACCGCAGGCCGACGGCACCTACCGCATCACCGGCAACAAGATCTTCATCTCGGCCGGCGAACACGACTTCGTGCCCAACATCGTGCACCTGGTGCTGGCCCGCCTGCCGGACGCGCCCAAGGGCAGCAAGGGCATCAGCCTGTTCGTGGTGCCCAAGTACAACGTGAACCCGGACGGCTCGCTCGGCGCGCGCAACGGCATCCACTGCGGCGGCCTGGAGCACAAGATGGGCATCCACGGCAACGCCACCGCGCAGCTGGTGCTGGACGGCGCCGTCGGCACCCTGGTCGGCGAGCCGAACAAGGGCCTGCAGGCCATGTTCGTGATGATGAACGCGGCCCGTGTCGGCGTGGGCATGCAGTCGCTGGGCCTGACCGAGGTCGCCTACCAGAACGCGCTGGCTTACGCCAAGGACCGCATCCAGATGCGTTCGCTGTCCGGTCCCAAGGCCAAGGACAAGCCGGCCGATCCCATCATCGTGCACCCCGACGTGCGCAAGATGCTGCTGACCGCCAAGGCGTACGCCGAAGGCGGCCGCGCGCTGGCGCTGTGGAGCGCGCTGCTGATCGACCGCGAGCTGCACCATCCCGACGAGAAGGTGCGCAAGGAGTCCGCCGAGCTGGTGGCGCTGCTGACGCCCATCGTCAAGGCCTTCATCACCGACAACGGCTGGATCGCCACCTCGTCCTGCCTGCAGGTGTTCGGCGGCCACGGCTACATCAAGGAATGGGGCATGGAGCAGTTCGTGCGCGATGCCCGCATCAACATGATCTACGAGGGCACCAACACGATCCAGTCGCTGGACCTGCTGGGCCGCAAGGTGCTGGGCAACCAGGGCGCCACCCTCAAGAAGTTCGGCAAGCTGGTCGCCCAGCTGGTCGAGGATGAGGGCGTGAACGAGAAGATGGCCGAGTTCATCAACCCGATCGCGCTGCTGGGCGAGCAGATGACCAAGTTCACCACCGAGATCGGCTTCAAGGGCTTCCAGAACCCGGACGAGGTGGGTGCCGCCGCGGTCGACTACCTGCGCGTGGCCGGCCACCTGGTGTTCGGCTACCTGTTCGCGCGCATGGCGCAGGTGTCGCTGCGCGAGATCGCGGCCGGCAACACCGACCCGTTCTACAAGGCCAAGCTGCAGACCGCGCGCTTCTACTTCGCCCGCCTGTTCCCCGAGACCGCCACCCTGATGCGCACGGCGCGTTCCGGCGCCAGGGTGCTGCTGGACACCGACGAGGCCCTCGCGTGAGGACGCTGGTCCTCCTGGGCGGACTGCTGGCCGCCGGCAGCGCCTTCGCGCAGCTGTCGCCGGTGGGCCTGTGGCGCAACGTCGACGACAAGACCGGCGAGGTCAAGGCCGAGATCCGCATCACCGAGGCCAATGGCGTGGTCAACGGCCGCATCGTGCGGCGGCTGGCCAAGGGCGCCAAGCCCGATGCGGTGTGCGAGGAGTGCTCGGATGACCGCAAGGGCCAGCCGCTGGATGGCCTGGAGATCATCCGCGGCGCCCGCAAGGCCGACGGCAAGGACGTCTGGGAGGGCGGCCGGATCCTGGACCCCGAGAACGGCCGCGACTACACGCTGCGCCTGACGCCGCAGGACGGCGGCAAGCGCCTCGACGTGCGCGGCTCGATCGGGCCGTTCGGGCGCACGCAGACCTGGGTGCGGGTCGAGTAGATGTCTTTCTCCTCCCGGCAGCGGGAGGGAACCGGAGAGTGAGATGTACAAGGAACACGACGCCGCCACCGCGGCGGGCAGCGAAAGGGCCGCGACGATGAGCCGCTTCCAGGTGAGAAAGGTCGCCGTGCTCGGCGCCGGCGTGATGGGCGCGCAGATCGCGGCCCACCTCGTGAACGTGAAGGTGCCGGTGGTGCTGTTCGACCTGCCGGCCAAGGAAGGCCCGAAGAACGGCATCGTCACCAAGGCCGTCGAGGGCCTGAAGAAGCTCAAGCCCTCGCCGCTGGGCGTGGCCGACGACGCAGCGCTGATCCAGCAGGCCAACTACGAGGAGCACATGGCCCTGCTGGGCGAGTGCGACCTGGTGATCGAGGCCATCGCCGAGCGCATGGACTGGAAGCTCGATCTCTACAAGAAGATCGCGCCCCACGTTGCGCCGCACGCGATCGTGGCGTCCAACACCTCGGGCCTGTCCATCACGAAGCTGTCCGAGGCGCTGCCCGAGGCGATCAAGCCGCGCTTCTGCGGCATCCACTTCTTCAACCCGCCGCGGTACATGTACCTGGTCGAGCTGATCGCGACGCCGACCACGCAGCCGCAGATCCTGGACGACCTGGAGACCTTCGTCACCAGCGGCCTGGGCAAGGGCGTGGTGCGCGCCAAGGACACGCCCAACTTCATCGCCAACCGGGTGGGCATCGCCGGCATGCTGGCCACCATGCGCGAGGTGGAGAAGTTCGGCCTGACCTACGACGTGGTGGACGACCTCACCGGCAAGAAACTGGGCCGCGCCTCCAGCGGCACCTTCCGCACCGCCGACGTGGTGGGCCTGGACACCATGGCTCACGTCATCAAGACGCTGCAGGACAACCTGAGCGCCGAGACCGACCCGTTCTACGACAGCTTCGGCACGCCCGAGGTGCTCAAGACGCTGCTGGAGATGGGCCATCTCGGCCAGAAGACCAAGGCCGGCTTCTACAGGAAGGTCGGCCGCGACGTGCTGCGCTTCGAGCTGGCGTCCAAGGACTACGTGCCCGGCGGCCAGAAGGCCGACGACGTGTACGGCCGCATGCTGAAGAAGCCGGCGGCCGAGCGCCTGAAGCTGCTGCGCGAGAGCGAAGGGCCGCAGGGCCAGTTCCTGTGGGCCATCCTGCGCAACAGCTTCCATTACGCCGCGGTGCACCTGGCGTCCATCGCCGATACCGCGCGTGACGTCGACTTCGCCATGCGCTGGGGCTTCGGCATGAAGCAGGGCCCGTTCGAGCTGTGGCAGGAAGCCGGCTGGCTGCAGGTGGCGCAGTGGATCCAGGAGGACATCGCTGCCGGCAAGGCGCTGTCGAAGGCGCCGCTGCCCGACTGGGTGTTCAAGGGGCCGGTGGCCGAAGCCGGCGGCGTGCACACGCCCGAGGGCTCGTGGAACCCGACCAGCGGCCGGTTCGAGCCGCGCCGCATGCTGCCCGTGTACCAGCGCCAGCACTTCCCCGAGACGGTGCTGGGCAGCGGCGGGGCGAAGTTCCAGACGGCCGGCACCACCGTGCACGAGGACAAGACCATCCGCGTCTGGACGCTCGACGGCGACGTGCTGATCGCCAGCCTGAAGACCAAGATGCACACCATCAGCCCCGAGGTGTGCGAAGGGCTGCAACTGGCGATCGAGACCGCCGAGAAGTCCTACCAGGGCCTGGTGATCTGGTCGGGCGACGAGCCCTTCAGCGCCGGCGCCGACCTGGAGTCGACGCTGCCCGCGTTCCTGGCGGTGGGCGTCAGCGCGATCGAGGACGCCGAGGGCTTCATGCAACAGACCATGCTGCGGCTGCGCTATGCCGGGGTGCCGGTGATCTCGGCCATCCGCGGCCTGGCGTTGGGCGGCGGCTGCGAACTGGGCCTGTACTCGGCGCGCCGCGTCGCCGCGATGGAGAGCTACATCGGCCTGGTGGAAGTGGGCGTGGGCCTGGTGCCCGGCGCGGGCGGCCTGGCCTACATCGCGCGCCGCGCGGCCGAAGCGCAGGCGCAGTCCACCCACAAGGACCTGCTGCCCTTCCTGACCGAGGGCTTCACCGCCGCCGCCATGGCCAAGGTGGGCACCAGCGCGATCGAGTCGCGCAAGATCGGCTACCTGCTGGACAGCGACATCATCGTGCCCAACAAGGACGAGCTGCTGTACGTGGCCATCCAGGAGGCCAAGGCGATGTTCAACGCCGGCTGGCGGGCGCCGCTCAAGCGCCTGTTCCCGGTGGCCGGCCGCAGCGGCAAGGCCACCATCCAGGGGCAGCTGGTCAACATGCGCGACGGCGGCTTCATCAGCCAGCACGACTTCCGCATCGCCTCCCTGATCGCCAACGTGGTCACCGGCGGCGACGTCGATGCCGGCACGCTGGTCAGCGAGGAATACCTGATGACGCTGGAGCGCCAGGCCTTCTGCGAGCTGGTGCAGCACCCCAAGACCCAGGAGCGCATCCTCGGCATGCTCAGCACGGGCAAGCCGGTCAGGAACTGAGGACAGGACATGAAGCAAGTACAGGACGCCTACATCGTCGCCGCCACCCGCACGCCCATCGGGCGCTCGCACCGCGGCTACTTCCGCAACACGCGCCCGGACGACCTGCTGGCGACGGCGCTGCGGGCCGCGCTGGCGCAGGCGCCGGGCCTGGACCCGAACGCGATCGAGGACGTGATCTGCGGCTGCGCGATTCCCGAGGCGCAACAGGGCCTGAACGTGGCTCGCATCGGCGCCGTGCTGGCCGGTTTGCCCAAGAGCGTGGGCGGCATGACCGTCAACCGCTTCTGCGCCTCCGGCCTGTCGGCGGTGCAGATCGCGGCCGACCGCATCCGCGTCGGCGAGGCCGACGTGATGATCGCAGCCGGCACCGAGAGCATGAGCATGGTCCCCATGATGGGCAACTCGCCCTCGCTGTCGCCCGCCATCTTCGCCAACCCGGACGACATCGAGAGCTACGGCATCGCCTATGGCATGGGCCTGACGGCCGAGAAGGTGGCGCAGCAGTGGAAGGTCGGGCGCGAGGCGCAGGACCAGTTCGCCTACCAGTCGCACATGAAGGCGCTGGCGGCCATGAAGGCCGGCGAGTTCACCGACGAGATCACGCCGGTGGATGTCGCCGAGCGCTCGGTGGACCTGGAATCGGCCGAGGTCGCGGTGAAGACCCGCACGGTGAACCTGGACGAGGGCGCGCGCCCCGACACCACCGTTGAAGGCCTGGCCAAGCTCAAGACCGTGTTCGCCGCCCGCGGCACGGTGACCGCCGGCAACAGCTCGCAGACGTCCGACGGCGCCGGCGCGTTGATCGTGGTGAGCGAGGCTGCGCTCAAGCGCTTCAACCTGCAGCCGCTGGCGCGCTTCGCCGGCTATGCCAGCCGCGGCGTGCCGCCGCACATCATGGGCATCGGCCCGGTCGAGGCGATTCCCGCGGCGCTCAAGGCGGCCGGGCTGAAGCAGGACGACCTGGGCTGGATCGAGCTGAACGAGGCCTTTGCCGCGCAGTCGCTGGCCGTGATCAACACCCTGGGGCTGGATCCGGCCCGGGTCAACCCGATGGGCGGCGCCATCGCGCTGGGCCACCCGCTGGGCGCCACCGGCGCCATCCGCTCCGCCACCGTGGTGCACGCGCTGCGCCGCAAGAACCTCAAGTACGGCATGGTCACCATGTGCGTGGGCATGGGGCAGGGCGCAGCGGGTATCTTCGAAAGGGTCTAGCACGAAGCGCCCAGGGGCCGCCCCCCCGGTGAGCAGCAGGAGCAGAAGATGAAGCAGGAGACACTCACCACCCCGGACGGCGCCGCGGTCGTGCTACGCACCTGGGCGCCGGACGAGCCAGCCTTGGGCAGCGTCGTCATAGGCGGCGCCATGGGCGTGCGGCAGGACTTCTACGCGCCCTTCGCGCAGTGGCTCGCCGGCCAGGGCTGGCGCGTCACCACCTTCGACTACCGCGGCAGCGGCGCCTCGCTCGCGCAGGGCGAGAGCCTGCGCCAGGTGCGGGCCGACCTGTTCGACTGGGCGCGCGACTACGAAACCGTAGTCGATCACGCGCACGCGGCGCTGCCCGACCGGCCGCTCTACCTGCTGGGCCATAGCCTGGGGGCGCAGCTGCCCGGGCTGCTGCGCAACCAGGACAAGGTCAGCGGCCTGCTCAGCGTCGCCGCCGGCAGCGGCTACTGGCGCGAGAACGCACCGCGGCTGCGGCGTACGGTCTGGTACTTCTGGTGGGTGCTGGTGCCGCTGGCCACGCGCCTGTTCGGTTACTTCCCGGGGCGCAAGCTGCGCAAGGTCGGCGACCTGCCCAAGGGCGTGATCCTGCAGTGGCGGCGCTGGTGCCTGAACCCGCGCTACAGCGTGGGTGCCGAAGGCGAGGCGGTTCGGCGCCAGTACGCGCAGGCCCGCTTCCCGGTGCTGGCCCTGTCCATCGCCGACGACGAGCTGATGACGCTGCGCGGCACCCACAGCCTGGTGTCGCTGTACGAGAACGCGCGCAGCGAAGTGCGCCGGATCGCGCCCGGCGACCTCGCCCTGCGCCGCATCGGCCACTTCGGCGCGTTCCGCAGCGAGCAGGAATCCGTGCTGTGGCCGCGGCTGGCGCAGTGGCTGGATGCACTGGCGCCGGCAGGGAGCGCCGCCGCATGACGACGCACGCCTTCGACGCCGCCCTCGCGCTGGCCGAAGCCGGCGAGCACCGCTGGCGGGGACACACCAGCCCCGCGTACGCCAACATGGTGGGGCCCTTCGGCGGCCTCACCGCGGCGCAGGCACTGGCCGCCGTGCTGCGCCACCCGGCGCTGCTGGGCGAGCCAGTCGCTCTGACGGTGAACTTCGCCTCGGCCGTGGCCGACGGCCCCTTCGAGGTGGTGGCCACGCCGGTCCGCACCAACCGTTCCACCCAGCACTGGACCGTGCAGACCCTGCAGGACGGCCAGCCGGTGCTGACCGGCACCGTGTTCACCGCGCTGCGCCGGGACACCTGGGGGGCGGTCGAACATCCCCTGCCGGCGGTACCGCGGCCGGCCGGCGTGCCGCTGGCCCAGGGCCCCGCGCGCGTCGAATGGGTCAAGCGCTACGAGATGCGCTTCGTCGACGGGGCGCTGCCGCACGACTGGCACGGGCGCGACCTGGGCGACAGCCGTACCCGCCTGTGGATGCGCGACAACCCGCCGCGGCCGCTGGACTTCGCCTCGCTCACGGCGCTGGCCGACGTGTTCTTCCCCCGCATCTGGCGCCGGCGGCCCGTGTTCGTGCCGATCGGCACCGTGACGATGACGGTCTACTTCCATGCCGGCGCGGTGCAGCTGGCGCAGGTCGGCGAGGGCTACCTGCTGGGCCAGGCCCAGGCCCAGGCCTTCCACGGCGGCTATTTCGACCAGTCGGCGCAGCTCTGGAGCGAGGCCGGCGACCTGCTGGCCACCACGCACCAGGTCGTCTACTACAAAGAATGAACATGAACTCCGTCGCCCTCGTGGTCGGCGCCGGCGATGCCACCGGCGGGGCCATCGCCCGGCGCTTCGCGCGCGAGGGATTCACCGCCTGCGTGACGCGTCGCAACGCCGAATCGCTGCAGCCGCTGGTCGATCGCATCCGGGCCGAGGGCGGCCAGGCGCACGGCTTCGGCAGTGACGCGCGCAAGGAGGAGGAGGTCGTGGCGCTGGTCGAGCGCATCGAGTCGGAGATCGGCCCGATCGAGGTGCTGGCCTTCAACATCGGCGCCAACGTGCGGGCCAGCATCCTGGACGAGACCGCGCGGCGCTACTTCAAGGTCTGGGAGATGGCCTGCTTCGCCGGCTTCCTCAATGGGCGCGAGGTGGCGCGCCGGATGGCGGCGCGCGGGCGCGGCACCATCCTGTTCACCGGCGCCACCGCCTCCATGCGCGGCAGCGCCGGCTTCTCCGCCTTCGCCGGCGCCAAGCATGCGCTGCGCGCGCTGGCCCAGAGCATGGCGCGCGAGCTGGGGCCGCGCGGCATCCACGTGGCCCACGTCGTGATCGATGGCGCCATCGACACCGCCTTCATCCGGGAGAATTTCCCCGAGCGCTACGCACTCAAGGACCGGGATGGCATCCTCGACCCCGGGCACATCGCCGACCAGTACTGGATGCTGCACTCGCAGCCGCGCGATGCCTGGACCCATGAACTGGATTTGCGGCCCTGGATGGAGAGCTTCTGAATGAGCAAGAGCCTGGATTTCTATTTCGACGTCGGCAGCCCGGCGGCCTACCTCGCCTGGACGCAGGTGCCGCGCATCGCCGCCGAGACCGGCGCCACGGTGCACGAGCGGCCCATCCTGCTGGGTGGTGTGTTCCAGGCCACCGGCAACCGCTCGCCGATGGAGGTGGCGGCCAAGAGTCGCTGGCTGCACGAGGACCTGAACCGCTTCGCCGCCCGCTACGGTGTGCCCTTCCGCCTGAGCCCGCATTTCCCGATCAATACCCTGGCGCTCATGCGCATCGCGCTCGGCCTGCAGATGCGCGAGCCCGCGAAGCTGCGGCCCTACGTGGACGCCGTGATGCACGCGATCTGGGTGGATGGCCGCAACATGAACGATCCGGCGGAGGTGGCCTCGGTGCTGCAGCAGGCAGGCTTCGATCCGCAGGCCCTGCTGGCCCTGGCGCAGGACCCGGAGGTCAAGGAACGCCTCAAGGCCGCCACCCAGGAGGCGGTGGCCCGCGGCGTCTTCGGTGCGCCGACCTTCTTCGTCGGCGACCAGATGTTCTGGGGCCAGGACCGCCTCGATTTCGTGAAGGAAAGCCTGCAATGAACGACATCCTGACCCACGCCGAAGCCGGCGTGATGACCATCACCTTCAACCGGCTGGAGCGCAAGAACTCGATCACCTCCGCCATGTACGCGGCGCTGGCCGACGCGCTGGACAAGGCCGCCAGCGACCCGGCGATCCGGGTGGCGGTGCTGCAAGGCCACGAAACCGTGTTCTCCGCCGGCAACGACATCGGCGATTTCCTGAACCAGCCGCCTGCCGGCGAGGATTCGCCCGTGTTCCGCTTCCTGCGCGGCATCGCGCAGTTCCCCAAGCCGCTGGTGGCGGCGGTGTGCGGCCCGGCCGTGGGCGTGGGCACCACCTTGCTGTTCCATTGCGACCTGGTGTTCGCCGGCGACAACGCCGCGTTCTCGCTGCCCTTCGTGAACCTGGGCCTGTGCCCGGAGGCGGCGTCCAGCCTGCTGGTGCCGCAGATGTTCGGCTACCACCGCGCGGCCGAGGCGCTGCTGCTGGGCGAGCCCTTCATGGCCGAAGCGGCGCTCGAGGCCGGCCTGGTCAACCGCGTGCTGCCGCCGACCGAGGCCAACGCCTATGCGCAGGCCCAGGCGCGCAAGCTCGCCGCCAAGCCGCTGAGCAGCCTGGTCGAGACCAAGCGCCTGATGAAGCTGGGCCAGCAAGGCCCGGTGATGGAGCGCATGCAGCAAGAGGGCGCCAGCTTCTCCCGCATGCTGCGCGAGCCGGCTGCCCGTGAGGCGTTCACTGCTTTCATGGAGAAGCGGAAGCCGGATTTTTCGAAGGTCTGACGCTGCGCCCGGCGCAGCGCGGCTTACGCCCGGCGCTGCGCCACCTTGGTCGCGCGCGGCCGGGCCGCTTCCGGCGGCTGCGGTTCGGGCAGCGGCGGCAGCGGCCGCTTCGCGATCTCGGCCGCCTGGTCCGGCGGCACCCCCAGCGCCCGCAGCACCATGGCCGCCGCGGCCACGTCGTGGTGGGCGGGCGCCCGTCCCGTGGCCACGCGCCGCATGGCCTGGATGCAGATGCCGTTGATCGCATCCAGCGCCGCGGCTTCGCTGGGGACCTTGAACTTCTTCTGCCGCACGCCCACCCGCAGGTCCTTCAGCGGATACGCCTGCACCTGGGCCAGCACCTCCGGCGCGGCGGCGATCACCTCCAGCAGCATGAGGGCCCAGCCGGGGCTCTCGGCCGCCAGCCAGACGTAGCGCCGCTGCCCGATCGCCATGCGCTCGGCGCCGTCGGCGATGTGGCCGTAACTGTCGTCGATTGCCTTGCACAGCGTCCCGGCGATGGCGGCGGCCAGCCGCACGACCAGCTCCTCCTTGGTGCTGAAGTGGTTGTAGAGCGTGGCCGTGGTGACGCCCGCGGCCTGGGCGATCTGCTGCATGGTCGCGCTGCCCACGCCGCCACCGGCGAAGACCTGCACGGCGGCATAGAGCAGCTGGGCCTGCGTGCGCTCGCGCTTGGCGCCCCCGACCGTGCCCATCAGGAAGGCGGCGGCCAGCGGAGGGGGCAAAGCTGGCATTGACAAAGGCCAAGATGTTGACATACGCTCCAATTTTTTAGGCACAGTCAAAAATTTGCTGGGTCGTCCAATTCTACAGGAGCGAAGCGATGCGCAGATGGATGAAGATCACGATCGGGGTGGCCGCCGGGCTGGCCCTGCTGGCCGGCGCCGCCGGTGGCGCCGGCCTGTGGCTGGCCGACAGCCGGATGCACCGCAAGGTCGAGGTGCCGGTGCGGCCCGTGGCCTACGTGGACGACGCCCAGGCGATCGAGCGCGGCCGCTACCTGTTCTCGTCGCGCGGCTGCGTGGACTGCCACGGGGCGAACGGCGCCGGCCGCACCTTCGTCGACGACCCCTCGGCGGGCCTGCGCATCAAGGGTCCCAACATCAGCCCCGGCCCGGGCAGCATGGTCGCCCGGTACGGGCCCGAGGACTGGGTGCGGTCGATCCGCCACGGCGTGGCGCCCGGCGGGCGGCCGCTGATGATCATGCCCAGCGAGGACTACAACCGATTCACCGACTCCGATCTCGCCGCGCTGGTCGCCTACGTGCGTTCGCTGCCGCCGGCCGAAGGCGGGCCGGCCGTCGTCGAGCTGCCGCTGCCCGCGCGCGTGCTGTACGGCTTCGGCGCGATCCGGGACGCCGCCGCCAAGATCGACCATTCGCTGCCGCCCTCGCAGCCGGTGCCCGAAGGCGTCAACGCGCAGCACGGCGCCTACGTGGCCAACATGTGCCTGGGCTGCCACGGCGAGCACCTGTTGGGTGGCCGCATCCCCGGCGCCCCGCCGGACTGGCCGCCGGCCCCGCGGCTGGCGCCGGGCGAGGGCTCGGTGATGGCGCACTATGCGGAACCGGAATCGCTGATCCGGCTGTTCCGTACCGGCAAGCGGGCCGACGGCAGCGCCGTGCAGGTGATGCCCTTCGATTCGCTGCGCGAGATCAGCGACACTGACATGCGGGCGCTCCACCTGTACCTGCGCGGCCTGCCCGCGCCCAAGGGCTGAGCGCCCGGCCCACCAGCAAGGAGACTGCGCCATGAGCCTGCAAGGCAAGACCCTCTTCATCACCGGCGCCTCGCGCGGCATCGGGCTGGCGATCGGCAAGCGCGCCGCGGCCGACGGTGCCAACGTGGTGATCGCGGCCAAGACCACCGAGCCCAACCCGAAGCTGCCGGGCACCATCTACAGCGCCGCCGACGAGGTCCGCGCCGCCGGTGGGCAGGCCCTGCCGCTGGCCGTGGACATCCGCGACGAGGCCGCGGTGCTGGATGCGGTGGCGCAGGCGGTGCAGGCCTTCGGCGGCATCGACATCCTGGTCAACAACGCCAGCGCGATCAGCCTGACCGACACCGAGCACACGCCGATGAAGCGCTACGACCTGATGAACGGGATCAACGCGCGCGGCACCTACCTGTGCACCCAGGCCTGCCTGCCCGAACTGAAGAAGTCGGCCGCGGCCGGGCGCAACCCGCACGTGCTGAACATGTCGCCGCCGTTGTCCATGAAGGAGCGCTGGTTCGCGCCGCACACCGCCTACACCATGGCCAAGTACGGCATGAGCATGTGCACGCTGGGCCACGCCGGCGAGTTCCGCAAGTACGGCATCGCCGTCAACAGCCTGTGGCCGCGCACCGCCATCGCCACGGCGGCTCTGCAGATGATCCCGGGCGTGGAAGTGAAGCTGTGCCGCAAGCCGGAGATCCTGGCCGACGCCGCCTGGTACATCCTCACCGGCCCGTCGGACGCCACCGGCAACTTCTACATCGACGACGAGGTGCTGGCCGGCCACGGCGTGAGCGACCTGGACCGGTACTCGGTCACGCCGGGCACCCGGCAGTTCATCCCCGACTTCTTCGTCGACTGAGCGCTCAGCCGAACAGCACCAGCGCTGCCAGCGCGCCGGCGACCACCGGCACCATCACGGCCGCGGCCAGGGCGAGTTGCTGGCGGCCGGGTCGTTTCGCGTGGGTGGTGCGCAGGGCGCGCGGAGGCCGCGGCACGCGGCCGTAGCGGCGCACGGGGATGTCGACCCTGGGCCTGGCCCGCCGATGGCGGGCCGGCCCCAGGTCTGCGCCGCAGGTGGCGCAGGACGCGTCGCCGGCGGCGACCAGCGCGGAACAGGCCTCGCAACCCGTCATGGCTTCCTCCGCCGCGCTTCCATGACTCCCCCTGAGCCTCTTCGTGACAAGAACTGATACGGTCCCGAGCTTAGCCGAAGCCCGGATTGCGTCCATTGCCCAAATGAGGTAGCTGCCCGCTCAGATGCGCAGGCGCGGCATCAGGGCGAGCAGGCCCTTGATGCCGTACAGCACGATCAGCGTACCGGCGAGGTCGCCCGCGAACATGGCGAAGAAGCCGCGCAGCAGGTCGTCCTGGCCTCGCAGGGCGAACCACAGGTGGTGCAGCAGCGGGCTGGCGATCGAATAGGCCAGCGCCAGCAGCAGCAGCCGGGCGGGGGTCAGGCTGCGCAGCGATGCCTGCAGGCCCCAGGCCCACGAGGCGCCCCGGTACACCAGCCAGGGCGCCAGCGCGGCCAGGATGCCCCCCACGAAGGCGCGCAGCGGGTCATGGGGGAAGAAGATCAGGAAGCTCACCAGCCAGGAAATGATGAGCAGGCCGATCGCGCCGGCCTCGGCGAACAGCAGGGTGCACAACAGGCGGGCCCCGGCCGGCAGGTAGATCCAGTTGATGCCGGGCGCGAACTCGAGTGAGCGGAACAGCCATTCATTGATCCACAGCATGGCCATGAACAGCGCCATGGTGGCGATCACCTGGACAATCTGCAGGCGGAGGGTCATCCGGATCATCGTGTTCGCGCTAGCATTGCAGACGCGGCTGCATGGGGGCCCGAAGACCTTCTGGCACAGCCGGTTTTACCTCTCGGAGAACGCGTTTGAACAAGTCGACCCGTGGCGCCGACGTGTACCTGCGATTCCTGCAGTTGTCGCAGGCGATCCGCGGCCTGCCCACGCTGCCCCCGCTGGATCCCCTGGAGGAGCGCATCCTGTCCTGGATCGCCCGCTCGGGACGCGAGGGCGAGCGGCTGTCGGTGCGCGACATGCTGGCCAAGGATGAATTCGGTGCGCCCGCCACCATCCACTCGCGCCTGAAATCCATGCGCAGCAAGGGCTGGATCACGCTGGCCGACACCGAGGATGCGCGCCGCAAGCAGATCGAGCTGACGCAGGACGCGCTGGATCATTTCGCGCGGCTGTCGCGGATCATGGTGAAGGCCGCGCAGGGCTGACCCGCCCCGCCGGCCGGCTGCAGGCCCTTCGGCAGGGCCGCGGTCGTTTCCATTGTTCCTCCTCCCTGCCGGGGCACCGGCCCCGGCCGGCCGTCGTCACGACGGCCGCTCCGGATTGTTGCCGGATCGGCAATGGCGCGTACACGCGGGGGCGGTTTTTCTTTCGCTCCCCAGCGCCCAAACTTCATCCCATGCCGACGCCGCCGGGCACGCAAGCCCGGCCCGGCTGCCGATCCAACCTTCAACCAGGAGAAATGAACATGAAGCGCACCCTCGCCATCGCCCTCGTCACCGCTGCTGCCGCCGGCACCGCCTTCGCAGAGAACTACGCCGAGTACAACAACATCCCGTTCGATTCGTCGCGCACCCGCGCCGAAGTGCAGGCCGAGCTGGCCCAGTTCAAGGCGTCCGGCGTGAACCCCTGGTCGCGCGGCTACTCCCAGACGGCGAACTTCGAGAGCCAGAAGACCCGCGCCGAGGTGGTGGGCGACTACATCGTCGCGCGTGACCGCGTCGCCGCCATGACGGGCGAGGACAGCGGCTCCGCCTACCTGGCCCGCAACGGCCAGCAGCAGCCGTCCGGCGACCGCTTCGCCCACAACGTGCGTTGAGCATCCAGGCCAGCAAGCGACAGGGGGCTCCGGCAACGGAGCCCCCTTTTTCGTGCCTGCCTCACGCGGGCTCGAGGAAGGCCAGCCTCGGGCCGGCGGGCACGATCCGCGTCGGATTGATGTGCGGATGGCTCATGTAGTAGTGGCGCTTGATGTGCTCGATGTCCACCGTCGCGGCAATGCCGGGCACCCGGTACAGCTCGCGCAGGAAGCGCGACAGCCGCGGGAACTCCTCGATGCGGTTGCGGTTGCACTTGAAGTGGCCGACGTAGACGGCGTCGAAGCGGACCAGGGTGGTGAACAGGCGCCAGTCGGCCTCGGTCGGCCGTGGCGAGCCGGCCAGCCAGGTGCGCTGCGCCAGCAGGGCTTCGATCTCGTCGAGCGCGGAGAACAGCCGCTCGAAGGCGCGCTCGTAGGCCGCCTGGCCCGACGCGAAGCCGCACCGGTACACCCCGTTGTTGATGTTGTCGTAGACGAAGGCGTTGATGCGGTCGATCTCGGCGCGCCAGGGCTCGGGGTACAGCTCGGCGCCGCCGCGGCCCAGGCCGGCGAACGCACCGTCGAGCATGCGCAGGATCTCGCTGGACTCGTTGTTCACGATGGTGCGCTCCTGCTTGTCCCACAGCACCGGCACCAGCACGCGCCCGCTGTAGTGCGGGTCGGCCATGGTGTAGAGCTGGTGCAGGTGCGAGCAACCGTACAGGTGGTCGGGCAGCGCCTCGCTGAAGCTCCAGCCCTGCGTCATCACCGGCTCGACCACCGACACCGAAATGGCGTCCTCCAGTCCCTTGAGCACGCGGCCGATCAGGGTGCGATGCGCCCAGGGGCAGGCCAGCGACACGTACAGGTGATAACGCCCGGCCTCGACCGGAAAGCCGCTGGAGCCGTCGGCCGTGAGCGGGTGGCGGAAGGCGGAGGTGGTCCGCACGAACTCGCCCTTCGTGGCACGGGTGTCGTACCAGCCGTCGTGCCACTGTCCGTTCTCGAGGTAGCCGCTCATGGTTCGTCTCCTGCCAGCAGCTCGTAGGAGCGCAGGCGCGCCGCGTGGTCGTGGATCTGCGAGGCCACCATCAGTTCGTCGGCGCCGGTGCGCTCGATGAACTCGCGCACCTGGCGGCGCACCGTGTGCGGGGAGCCGATGGCCGAGCAGGACAGGATGTTCTCCAGCAGCCCGCGTTCCGCCGGCCCCAGCGAATCCAGGTAGCCGGGCCGTGGCGGCGGCAGGCGGGTGGGGCGCCCCGAGCGCAGGTTGACGAAGGCCTGCTGCTGCGAGGTGGCGAGCACCTGCGCCTGCTCGTCGGAATCCGCCGCGATCACGTTGAAGCCCAGCATCACGTAGGGCCTGTCCAGCTGCGCCGACGGCCGGAAGGTGGCGCGGTACAGCTCGACGGCCTGCATCATCTGCTGCGGCGCGAAGTGCGAGGCGAAGGCGTAGGGCAGCCCCAGCATGGCGGCCAGCTGCGCGCCGAACAGGCTGGAGCCCAGGATCCAGACCGGCACCTTGGCGCCCTGGCCGGGCACGGCGCGCACCCGCTGGCGCGGCGCGTCGGACAGGAAGTCCATCAGCTCGACCACGTCCTGCGGGAACTGGTCGGGATCGGTGTCCAGGTTGCGTCGCAGGGCGCGGGCGGTGGCCGGATCGGAGCCCGGTGCACGGCCGAGCCCGAGGTCGATGCGGCCGGGGAACAGCGCCTCCAGCGTGCCGAACTGCTCGGCAATGACCAGCGGCGAGTGGTTGGGCAGCATGATGCCGCCGGCGCCCACGCGGATGCGTTCGGTGCCGCCGGCCACGTGCGCCATCAGCACCGAAGTGGCCGCGCTGGCGATGCCGGGCATGCCATGGTGCTCGGCCAGCCAGAAGCGGCGGTAGCCCAGCCGCTCCACGTGCTGCGCGAGCGAGAGCGAATGGCGGAACGACTGCGCGGCGTCGCCGCCTTCGACGATGGGCGCCAGGTCCAGGACGGAAAGCGGGAATTGCATGGGTGGAGGATGCCAGATGGCGATTCACGTGGCCGCGGAGAGGCTTACGTGCGCCGGGTTGGCGTCCGTCTCCGACGTCCGGCATCCGTCCATTCCCACGGCCGGGCATGTCATTCCCGCTCCTACGAACACTCGTGGTTGCTGCTGACCGACGCCGCCGCGCCGCGCAGGCACCGTGCGGCCCATGCAAGCTCGATCCGATCCTGCGCGCGAGGTGCGGATGCCGGCCGGCGACCACCACCTGGTCGGCGACCTGGTGCTGCCGGACGCGGCGGTTGGGTTGGTGCTGTTCGCGCATGGCAGCGGGAGCGGGCGCCACAGCAGCCGCAACCGCCGGGTGGCGCGGCGGCTGCAGGACGCGGGCATCGCGACGCTGCTGTTCGACCTGCTGACGCCCGAGGAAGAGGAGGTGGACCTGCAGACGCGCCAGCACCGCTTCGACATCCCGCTGCTCACGCAGCGGCTACAGGATGCGACCGCCTGGGCGGCGGCCGACCCGCCGCTGCGCGGACTGGCGATCGGCTACTTCGGTGCCAGCACGGGCGCCGCTGCGGCCCTCATCGCCGCGGCGCGACTGGGCCGGCAGATCAGCGCCGTGGTGTCGCGCGGCGGCCGGCCCGACCTGGCCGGGCCGGTGGTGCTGGCCGAAGTGCAGGCGCCGACGCTGCTGATCGTCGGCTCCGCCGATCCGGTCGTGCTGCAGCTCAATCGCCACGCCGGCCAGCACCTGCGGGTGGAGCACGAGCTGAAGCTGGTGCCGGGGGCGACCCACCTGTTCGAGGAACCGGGCGCGCTCGACGCGGTCGGCGAGGCCGCGGCGGACTGGTTCGCGACCCATATGGCGCGCCGCGAGCAGCACGCCTGAAGCGATGGCGCGCTGCTGGCTGCTCCTGGCCCTCTTGCCTGGCGTGGCCAGCGCGCATGCACCCGGCGCGGAAGCGGCGCCGCACGCGTGGCCATGGAACACCGAGCCGTGGTTGCTGGCGCTGATGGCCGCATCCGCGCTGTTCTATGCGCGCGGTGCCTGGCGCCTGTGGGCCCACGCGGGCTGGGGCCGCGGCATCGCGCCGCGCACGGTGGCCTCGTTCGCCTGCGGCTGGCTGGCCCTGCTGGTCGCACTCGTTTCGCCGCTCGATGCGCTGGGGGGCCTGCTGTTCTCGGTGCACATGGTGCAGCACGAACTGCTGATGGTGGTCGCGGCGCCGCTGCTGGTGCTGGGGCGGCCGCTGGCGGCCTGGACCTGGGCCTTCGATGCTTCGGGCCGCCGGCGCATAGCCCGGGCTGTGTCGGCGCGCTGGCTGGCGGCGACCTGGTCTTCGTTGACCGAACCCGCGATGGCATGGTCGCTGCACGCGCTGGCCCTGTGGCTCTGGCACGTGCCGGTGCTGTTCGACGCGGCGATCCGGCACGAAGGCTGGCACGTGCTGCAGCACGGCAGCTTCCTGGCGAGTGCGCTGTTGTTCTGGTGGACCGTGCTGGGCACCGACCCGCGCGCCACGCGCGGCGCCGGATGGACGGTGCTCTCGCTGTTCACGACCATGGTGCACACGGCCTTGCTCGGCGCGCTGCTGAGCCTCTCGCCCACGCCCTGGTACGCCGCCTACGCGTCCAGCACGGCCGCGCTGGGCCTGGCGGCCCTGGAGGACCAGCAGCTCGGCGGACTGATCATGTGGGTGCCCACCGGGCTGGCCTACCTCATCGCCGCGCTGGCCCTGCTGGGGCGGCTGCTGACTCGGCAGCGGGCGTGAGGCCTGGCCTGAAAGTCCGGTGCGCGCCGGGTCCGAAGCCGATAGCATGGCACGCATGGCCTACATGCTGCTCATCATGGAACCCCCCGGCCAGCGCGCCACCCGCACCGAAGCCGAGGGCCACGAGGTCTACGACCAGATGACCCGCTTCGCGGCCGGACTGCAGGAACGCGGGCTGCTGCGGGGCGCCGAGTCGCTCAGCTGGCGCGACGGCACACCGGCCCGCATCCAGGTGCGCGACGGCCAGGCCCGCCTGCTGGACGGGCCCTTCGCCGAAGCCAAGGAGATGGTGGGCGGCTACTTCCTGCTCGACTGCGAGTCGCGCGAGGAGGCGCTCGCCATCGCCCGCGAATGCCCGGCGGCCCGCTGGGCCACCGTGGAGGTCCGCAAGCTCGGCCCCTGCTACGCGTAGGCGGGCCAGGTCCCGGTTCCACTGGAATCGGACTTCGGGCCCGTTGTCGATTCCGGGCCGGCCGGTTCGTCGTGCAGGTGAGGGCCCATCCCGGACCCTGCCCGAAAGGAGGCATCGTGAACCCCGTCGTCCACTTCGAACTGCCCTGCAAGGACCGCGAGCGCATCGCCCGCTTCTTCGAGCGCGCCTTCGGCTGGAAATGCCAGCTGCTCGGCCCCGAGATGGGGAACTACGTGCTGGTGACCACCGCCGAGACCGACGCCCGCCCCGACGCGCCGCGCGGCGCCATCAACGGCGGCTTCTTCACCGCCGACCCCTCCATGCCGGCCCAGTTCCCCGGCATCGTGATCGGCGTGCAGGACATCCGCGAATCCATGCGCCAGGTGGGCGCTGCGGGCGGCCAGGTGCTGGGCGAGCCGATGGACATCCCCGGCGTGGGCGCCTACGTCGCCTTCCTCGACACCGAAGGCAACCGCTCCAGCATGCTGCAGCCGCTGGCCCATGCCGGCTGATGGCGCGGGAGACCGTCATGAAATTCATGATCATGGTGCGCGCGACCGACATGACCGAGGCCGGCGAATTCCCGCCCGGCACCGACCGGATGATGGCCGAGATGGCCGCCTTCCACGAGGAGCTGGCGCGGGCCGGCGTGCTGCTCGATGCCAACGGCCTGCAGCCCTCGAGCGAGGGCTTCCGCATCCGCCACGAGGACGGCCGCATCCAGGTGATCGACGGGCCCTTCGCCGAGAGCAAGGAACTGATCGCGGGCTACACGCTGATCCAGGTGCGCAACCGCGACGAGGCGCTGGCCTGGGCGCGGCGCTACCCCAACCCCATGGGCGAAGGCCGCACCGGTGAGATCGAGGTGCGCCCGCTGTACGGGCCGGAGGACTTCGAGCGCAAGGGCATCCCCGGCGCCGAGCGCTTCCGCAAGATCGGCACGCTGGCGTGACCCGACCACCAACGCAACCCCCATCGCCCGAGGAGTTCGCATGCCCCGCCAGACCTTCGTCAACCTGCCGATCCGCGACATGGCGCGCTCACGCGCCTTCTTCGCCGCGCTCGGCTTTTCGTTCAACCCGCAGTTCACCAACGAGCAGGGCGCCTGCATGGTGATCCAGGATGGCGCCAGCTACGCCATGCTGCTGGTCGAGCCTTTCTTCCAGGGCTTCACGAAGAAGCCCATCGCCGATGCGCGCAAGGGCACCGAGGTGCTGATCGCCCTGTCGTGCGACAGCCGCGAAGAGGTCGACGCCATGGTGAAGAAGGCGCTGGCCGCCGGCGGCACCGCGCCGAATGCGCCGCAGGACCACGGCTTCATGTACCAGCACGGCTTCGAGGACCTCGACGGCCACGTGTGGGAAGTGTTCTGGATGGACGCGGCGGCCGCGCCGCCCATGGCCTGACACCGGGGCGTCGCGCCGTCCATGCACTCGTCCACCCATGACGCCATCGCCGCGGCCTGGCGCATCGAGTCGGCCAAGGTGGTCGCCACCGTCGCGCGCATGGTGCGCGACGTGGCCGTCGCCGAGGAACTGGCGCAGGAGGCGCTGGTGGCCGCGCTGGAGCGCTGGCCGCGCGACGGGCTGCCGGACAAGCCCGGCGCCTGGCTCATGGCCACGGCCAAGAACCGGGCGCTGGACCACCTGCGGCACCAGCAGATGCAGGCCCGCAAGCACGAGGAACTGGGGCGCGACCTCGAGGCGCAGGAGGCCCTGATCGTGCCGGACTTCACCGATGCACTGGACGCCGCTCGCCAGGACGAGATCGGCGACGACCTGCTGCGGCTGATGTTCACCGCCTGCCATCCGGTGCTGCCCACCGAGGCCCGCGTGGCGCTCACGCTCAAGCTGCTCGGGGGCCTGACCACGCACGAGATCGCGCGCGCCTTCCTGGTGCCGGAGCCGACCGTCGCGCAGCGGATCGTGCGCGCCAAGCAGAAGCTGCGCGAGGCCCGCGTGCCGTTCGAGGCACCGCGCGGCGAGGAACTGCAGGCAAGACTGGCCTCGGTGCTGGAGGTGGTCTACCTGGTGTTCAACGAGGGCTACACGGCGACGGCCGGCGGCGACTGGATGCGGCCCGCGCTGGCCGAGGAGGCCCTGCGGCTGGCCCGCATGCTGGCCGAACTGGCGCCCGACGCCGCGGAGACGCACGGGCTGGCCGCGCTGTTGGAGCTTCAGGCCTCGCGCCTGCACGCGCGCACCGACGCCGAGGGCCGGCCCATCCTGCTGGCCGAGCAGGACCGCTCGCGCTGGGACCGGCTGCTGATCCGCCGCGGGCTGGCGGCGCTGGCGCGCGCCGACGCGCAGTCGCCACGACGCGGCCCCTATGCGCTGCAGGCGGCGATCGCGGCCTGCCATGCGCAGGCGCCCAGCGCGGAGGCGACCGACTGGCCGGCGATCGCGGCCCTGTACGGGCAACTCGCGCAGGTGATGCCGTCGCCGGTCGTCGAGCTCAATCGGGCCGTGGCCGTCGGGATGGCCTTCGGTGCGGCCGAGGGGCTGGCGATCGTGGAGCGCCTGCTGGACGACAAGGCCCTGCGCAACTACCAGTGGCTGCCCAGCATTCAGGGCGACCTGCTGGCCAGGCTGGGCCGCAAGGACGAGGCGCGGGCCGCCTTCGAGCGCGCCGCCGCGCTGGCCGGCAATGCGCGGGAGAAGGCCCTGCTGCTGGAACGGGCCCAGCGGCTCGCGCCGCACTGAGGCATCAGACCTTCGGCCCGGCCAGCGGCCGCTCGGTGTAGCGCGACTTGCGCTTCTTCCTGGTCACGGGTTCCGAAGCGGGCGGCGGCGTCGGCGCCGGCTTCTCCGGCTTCCTGAACCCCAGGTCTTCCTCGGTCAGGCCGTAGAAGGCGATCGCGTCCTTGATGCGCGCGATCACCGTCTCGATCTCGCGCCGGCGCACCTCCTCGGCCTGCTTCTTGAGCAGTTCGATCTCTTCCAGCATCTGGCTGTACGTCTTTTTCTTCACGTCCGTCCTTTCCGCCGGGCGCCCCGCCCATGCGGCCAGTATGGCCCCGCCGGCCGGCGGGCCGCGTCGGACACCTTCCACGGTCGAGCACGGCGTGTGCGGGACAATGGCGGGATGACAAGGAACCCGCCGCCGGCCCCGAGCGAATTCGAGCCGGAGTTCATTGCCGGCCTGAAGGCCATCTTCGAGGACCGCATCGTCTTCAACCAGGTGCTGGGCCTGAAGATCACCAGCCTCCGCCCCGACCGCGTGGTCGGCCGCATCGACATGCGCCGCGAACTGATCGGCCACCCGGCCTACAACCGCCTGCACGGCGGCGTGGTCTCCGCGGGGCTGGATGCGATGGGTGGCCTGGCCTGCCTGGCCGCCGTCGGCGGCCGCCACATGGACGAGTCGCCGGAGGCCCGCCTGCAGCGCTTCGCCAAGCTGGGCACCATCGACCTGCGCATCGACTACCTGCGCCCGGCCATCGGCGACCACTTCGAGCTGCGCGCCGAGGTGCTGCGCCTGGGCTCGCGCGTGGGCTCCACGCGCATGGAGTTCCTGGGTCCGGACGGCAAGCTGCTGAGCACCGGCGCCGGCGCCTACATCATCTCCTGATCCCATGGAGCCGATCACGCTGCACGGACAGCCGCTGGCCGGCGGCGCGTTGCCGGCCGTGTGCGTGCCGCTGGTGGGGCGCGACGCGGACGCGCTGCTGGCCGAAGTGGCCGCTGTGGCCGCCGAGCCGCCCGACCTGCTGGAGTGGCGGGTCGACTTCTTCGGGGCGGTGGCCGACACCGCCCGCGTGCTCGACACCGCCGCTCGCATCCGGCAGGCCGCCGGCGTGCCGCTGCTGTTCACCCGTCGCTCGCAGCGCGAGGGTGGCCAGCCGCTCGCGCTGGACGAGCCCGGCGTGGTGGAGCTGTACCGCGCCGTGTGCGCGCAGGGCGCCGCCGACATCGTCGACTGGGAGATGGCGTCCGAACCTGCCCAACTGGCCGAGGTGCGCGAATCCGCTCGCGCGGCGGGCATCGCGCTGCTGCTGTCCTTCCACGATTTCGACAAGACGCCGCCGGCGGCGCAGCTGCTGGAGCGCTTCCGCCAGGCGCAGGCGCTGGGCGCCGACATCGCCAAGGTCGCCGTCATGCCGCAGCGGCGCAGCGACGTGCTGGTGCTGCTGCAGGCCACGCTGCAGGCCAGCGAGGAACTGCGCATCCCGGTGGCCGGAATGGCAATGGGCGCACTGGGTGCCGCCAGCCGCCTGTGCGGCGGCGAATTCGGATCGGCGCTGACCTTTGCCGTCGGGCAGCAAGCCTCGGCGCCCGGGCAGCTGCCGCTGCAGGCGCTACGGCGGGGGCTGGCCGTCCTTCGGGGTGGCGGCGCCGGTGTCGGTGGCGGCCAGCGCTGAGGCCGGCGTCTCCTCGCGCACGTCGGTCAGCAGCTTCCAGCACACCAGGAACAGGGCCGCGATCACCGGCCCGATCACGAAGCCGTTCAGCCCGAACAGGCTGATGCCGCCCACCGTGGCCACCAGCACCAGGTAGTCGGGCATGCGCGTGTCGCGCCCGACCAGCACCGGCCGCAGCACGTTGTCGACCAGCCCGATCACCAGCACCCCCCAGGCGACCAGTCCCAGGCCCTGCAGCAGCTGGCCGGTGAACAGTTGGTACAGCGCCACCGGTCCCCACACGAGAGCTGCGCCGACCGCCGGCAGCAGCGACAGCAGCGCCATCAGCGCGCCCCACAGTGCCGGGCCGGGGATGTCCAGCACCCAGAAGGCCAGCGCGCCCAGCGTGCCCTGGATCACGGCCACCACCACGTTGCCCTTGACGGTGGCGCGCACCACGGTGACGAACTGCGACAGCAGCTTGTGGGTCTGCTCGGGCCGCAGCGGCACCGCCCGTTCGATGCTGGCCGTGAGCGAGCTGCCGTCGCGCAGCAGGAAGAACAGCACGTACAGCATGATGAAGAAGGACACCACGAAGTCCAGCGTGACCTGGCCTATGCCCACCAGGCTGCTGGTGATGGCCTGGCTGCTGCGCGACAGCAGTTCGCCGGCGCGCTGCAGCACGGCCGGCAGGTCGAACAGGCCGAAGCGCGCCAGGATGGACTGGGCCCAGGCCGGCAGGGCGTCCATCATGCGCTGCAGCCACTGGGCCGGCTGCACCTGCCCGGTCTTGATGCTCTGGTACAGCATCGACGCCTGCTCCACCACCGACGCGCTGACCAGCGACAGCGGCAGGATCACCATCAGCACGATGGACAGCATGGTCAGGAAGGCCGCCAGGTTGGAGCGCCGCCGGACCACCCGGCGCCGCACGTACTGGTGCATCGGGAAGAACACGATGGCGAGGAAGATCGCCCACAGCACGGCGCCGGCCAGCGGCCACAGCACCCACAGGAAGGCGAGGGTGAAGCCCACCACCAGCCAGAGCAGCGTCTTGTGCTCCAGCGCAGGGGAGAGCAGGGGGTCGGGCGGCTCGTGCGGGTCGCTCATGCGCGCTTTTCGATCGGCCGCGGCCGGCCGTTGTCGTCGATCGCGACGTAGGTCACCGTCGCCTCGGTCACCTTGACGAACTGCCCCTGCGCCCGGTGCCGCTCGGAGAACACCTCCACCTGCACCGTGATCGAGGTGCGCCCGATGTGGGTGACGCAGGCGTAGAAGGACAGGATGTCGCCCACCCGCACCGGCTGCTTGAAGATGAACTCCTTGACCGCCACGGTGGCCATGCGCCCGTTGACGTAGCGGGCCGGGATCACCGAGCCGGCCAGGTCGACCTGGGCCATCACCCAGCCGCCGAAGATGTCGCCGTTGCCGTTGGTGTCGGCCGGCAGCGGGATCACCTTGAGCACCAGCTCCTTGTCGCTGGGCGGGGTGGCCGGGCCGACCGGGGAGGCGCCGGCCGACGCGCTTGAATTCGGGGAGGTGGGCACAATCTCTCCAGAAGCAACTGTCCGGATTGTCCCCGATGCGCCGTTACGGCGACGCCAGCTCCTCCCGCCACTTCCCGCCTGCAGCCGCTCCCGGCGCCCCGCCCGCCAAGGGGGCCGACTGGGCCACGCTCAAGCGCCTGCTGCCCTACCTGTGGGAATACAAGTGGCGGGTGGCGATCGCGCTCGCCTTCATGGTGGGCGCCAAGCTGGCCAACGTCAGCGTGCCGATCGTGCTCAAGCACCTCATCGATTCGCTGAGCCTGAAGCCGGGCGACGCCGCCGCCATGCTGGTGGTGCCGGCCGGCCTGCTGATCGGTTACGGCGCGCTGCGCTTGTCGACCACGCTGTTCACCGAGTTGCGCGAACTGGTGTTCGCCAAGGCCACGCAGGGCGCGGCGCGCAGCATCGCGCTGCAGACCTTCCAGCACCTGCATTCGCTGTCGCTGCGCTTCCACCTGGAACGCCAGACCGGCGGCATGACGCGCGACATCGAGCGCGGCGTGCGCGGCATCGAGTCGCTGATCTCGTTCTCGCTCTACAGCATCGTGCCCACGCTGTTCGAGATGGCGCTGGTGCTGGGCATCCTGGCGGTGCGCTTCGACGCCTGGTTCGCCTGGATCACGCTGGCGGCGCTGGTGGTCTACATCGCCTACACGGTGGTGGTGACCGAGTGGCGCACCAAGTTCCGGCGCGAGGCCAACGAGTTCGACTCGGCGGCCCACACCAAGGCGGTCGACTCGCTGCTCAACTACGAGACGGTCAAGTACTTCAACAACGAAGGCTTCGAGGCGCGGCGCTACGACCAGAGCCTGGAGAGCCTGCGCCGCGCCCGGCTGAAGGCGCAGAGCACGCTGTCGCTGCTGAACACCGGCCAGCAGCTGGTGATCGCCACCGGGCTGATCGCCATGCTGTGGCTGGCCACCGAGGGCGTGGTCGCCGGCCGCATGACGCTGGGCGACCTGGTGATGATCAACGCCTTCATGATCCAGCTCTACATCCCGCTCAACTTCCTGGGCGTGCTGTACCGCGAGATCAAGCAGAGCCTGACCGACCTCGACAAGATGTTCACGCTGATGGACCGCGAGCGCGAGGTGGCGGACGCGCCCGGCGCGCCGGCCCTGCGCGAGGCAGCCGCCGCGGCCGGCCCCGAGATCGACTGGACCGTCCGCTTCGAGCACGTCGGCTTCGCCTACGAGCCTTCCCGCGTCATCCTGCACGACGTCAGCTTCGAAATCCCGGCCGGCAAGACGGTGGCCGTGGTCGGCCCCTCCGGCTCGGGCAAGTCGACGCTGGCCCGCCTGCTCTACCGCTTCTACGACGTGCAGCAGGGCCGCATCACCATCGCGGGGCAGGACATCCGCGCGGTCACCCAGGCCAGCGTGCGCCGGGAAATCGGCATCGTCCCGCAGGACACGGTGCTCTTCAACGACACGGTCGAATACAACATCGCGTACGGCCGCCCGGGCGCCAGCCGCGCCGAAGTGGAAGCCGCGGCCCGCGCCGCCCGCATCCACGACTTCATCGAGAGTACGCCGCGCGGCTACCAGACCATGGTGGGCGAGCGCGGCCTGAAGCTCTCCGGCGGCGAGAAGCAGCGGGTGGCCATTGCCCGCACGCTGCTGAAGGACCCGCCGATCCTGATCTTCGACGAGGCCACCTCCGCCCTGGACTCGGCCAACGAGCGCGCCATCCAGGCCGAGCTCAAGAGCGCGGCGCGAAACAAGACGACGCTGCTGATCGCGCACCGCCTGTCCACGGTGATCGACGCGCACGAGATCCTGGTGATGGAGGCCGGCCGCATCGTCGAGCGCGGCACCCACCGCGAGCTGCTGGCGCGCGGCGGCCGCTATGCGCAGATGTGGTCGCTGCAGCGGCAAAGCGGCGAGATCCCGGACCCGGAAACGGCGGCGGCGAAATAGTCTCTCGTCACCGCCTGCTCTATTTCTTCGTCATCCCCCGCGCGTTTCTTCGTCATCCCCCGCGAAGGCGGGGGATCCAGTCCCGGCGGCAACTCCAGCCGTGTGGCTCTCCCACCCGAGCGAGCCCCCGGCCCCTGGAGCCCCCCGCATAAAATCCCGCGATGCTCGACATCACCCTGCTACGCAAAGACCTGGATGCCGTGGTCGCCCGGCTCGAGGCGCGCAAGAAGCCGCAGCCTTACCTGGACGTGGACGCCTTCAAGGCCCTGGAAGCCGAGCGAAAGACCATCCAGAGCCGCACCGAAGAGCTGCAGGCCCGGCGCAACCAGCTGTCGAAGCAGATCGGCCAGCTCAAGGCCAAGGGTGAATCGGCCGACGCCGTGATGGCCGAGGTCGCCGGCATCAAGACCGAGCTCGAGCGTTCCGCCCAACGCCTGGACGAGATCCAGCCCGAGCTGCTGGCCATGCTGCAGGGCATCCCCAACCTGCCGCACGAGAGCGTGCCGGTCGGTGACGACGAGGGCGCCAACGTGCAGGTGCGTACCTGGGGCACCCCGCGCAAATTCGACTTCGAGCCCAAGGACCACGTCGACGTGGGCGAGCGGCTCGGCCTGGACTTCGAAACGGCCATCAAGCTGAGCGGCGCGCGCTTCTCGGTGATGAAGGGCCCGATCGCCCGGCTGCATCGCGCCATCGCCCAGTTCATGCTGGACGTGCAGACGCGCGAGCACGGCTACACCGAGTGCTACACGCCCTACATCGTCAACGAGGCCACGCTGCGCGGCACCGGCCAGCTGCCCAAGTTCGAGGCCGACCTGTTCGCCGTCAGCAAGGGCGGGCAGGAGGGACTGGCCTCGGAGGAGCAGCAGGCGCTGTACCTGATCCCGACCAGCGAGGTGTCGCTGACCAACTTCGTGCGCGACGAGGTGCTGGCCGAGTCGCAGCTGCCGATCAAGCTGACCGCGCACACGCCCTGCTTCCGCAGCGAGGCGGGCAGCGCCGGCCGCGACACACGCGGCATGATCCGCCAGCACCAGTTCGACAAGGTCGAGATGGTGCAGGTCACCCACCCGGACAAGAGCTACGAGGCGCTGGAGCAGATGACCGGCCACGCCGAGGCCGTGCTGCAGAAGCTCGGCCTGCCGTACCGCGTGATGCTGCTGTGCACCGGCGACATGGGCTTCGGCGCCGCCAAGACCTACGACCTGGAAGTCTGGCTGCCGGCGCAGGACACCTATCGCGAGATCAGTTCCGTCTCCAACTGCGAGGCCTTCCAGGCGCGCCGCCTGCAGGCCCGCTTCAAGACCGCGCAGGGCAAGAACGAGCTGGTGCACACGCTCAATGGCTCGGGACTGGCCGTGGGCCGCACGCTGGTGGCCGTCGTCGAGAACTACCAGAACGCCGACGGATCGGTGACGGTGCCCGAGGCGCTGCGACCCTACATGGGCGGCGAGGCGGTGCTGGCGCCTGTGCGCTGAACGGCCGCCGCTCGCTCCGTCGGCGTGGCCGACAATCGCGCCTTTTCGACCGCTGCCTCCATGAATCCTGCCCACGCCGCCCTCAAGGCGAAGTTCCGCGCCGGCCAGCACGCCGAAGCCATCGCCGAATGCGAGGCGCTGTGCCGGGACAACCCTGGCGACATCGACAGCGCCCGGCTGTGCGCCACCATGCAGCTGATGGTGCGCAACTTCGCGCGGGCGCGGGAGCTGCTCGGCCAGGTGCATCGCCACGCGCCCGCCGATGCGGACGTGCTGTTCAACCTGGGCATGTGCGAGCGGGAACTGGGCAACTTCGCGGCCGCCGCCGACCATTTCCGCGCCTACGCCGACCGCTTCCCCGGCCATGCGGATGGCTGGGCCAGCCTGGCGGAATGCAAGCTCCATCTGGGCGCTGCGGAGGAGGGCATCGAGCTGGCCGAGCGCGCGCTGCAGATCGACGCGGCCTTCGTGCCTGCCTGGTCGGTGCGCGGCCGCTGCGAACAGGCGCTAGGCCGGCACGAACAGGCCATCGCCACCTTCAACCGGGCGATCCAGCTCGCGCCCAACGACGCCGACCTGCGCCAGCAGCGCGGCGACGCCTGGGAGCAGCTGGGCGGCCTGCGTGAAGCGGCGGAGGACTACCGCGTCGTGCTGGCGCTGCGCCCGGCCGACGAGCAGGCCCTGAAGAAGGCCACGCTCTGCCTGTTGCACGCGGGCGAGGGCGCCTTGGCCATCCAGGTATGCCGGGACGTGCTCAAGGCCCAGCCCGACAGCCTGGCCGCGCGGCTGGGCGCCGAGTGGCTGGTCAGCCAGATGGTCCCGCTCTGGCACGTGCCGATGATGAACGAGGCCGAGCGCAACCGCGCCTACGAAGAGGGGCTGCGCGGCGCCGTCAGCGCGGACAAGACCGTCTTCGAGATCGGCACCGGCTCCGGCCTGGTGGCCATGATGGCGGCGCGGCTCGGCGCCAGGAAGGTCGTCACCTGCGAAGCCGAGGGCCTGGTGGCCGACGCGGCGATGAAGATCGTGGCCCGCAACGGCTACCAGGACCGGGTGAAGGTCCTGCACAAGCCTTCGTTCGGCGTCGATGCGCAGCGTGACCTGGGCGGCCGCGCCGACATCCTGGTGCACGAGATCTTCTCCAGCGAACTGCTCGGCGAGCACGTGCTGCCCGCCCTCGAGGACGCCAAGGCGCGCCTGCTCAAGCCGGGCGGCGAGATCCTGCCCGCGGCCGCCAGCATCATGGTCGCCCTGGTGGGCGGCGAGGAGCTCGGCCGGGAGCTGCGGGTGCAGGACTCCTTCGGCTTCGACCTGCGGCCCTTCAACGCCATCCAGCCGCGCAAGCGCCCGCTGCACCGCGAGGACCTGCCGCGCGTGCTGCTGAGCGAAGCGGTCGAGGCCTTCCGCTTCGACTTCCAGCAGCACGACACCTTCCCGCCCGAGAAGAAGCGGCTGGAGCTGCCGGTGGTGGACGGCGGCCTGTGCTGGGGCGTCATCCAGTGGATCCGCATCGATTTCGGCCGCGGCGTGCTCTTCGAGAACCACCCCTCGCGCAGCCGGGCTGTCGCCAGCTGGCAGCAGGCCGTCTACCTCTTCGACGAGCCGCGGCAGGTCGAGCCGGGCCAGGTCGTCCCCGTGCGCGCCATGCACGACCGCTCGCGGCCCTGGTTCGAGGCGGCCTGAGCCGCTCGGCGGGCTGATCCAGAAGAGCCGGGAGACCTGCGGAAGAGCCCCGCTGCTGCGGTAGAATGCGCGGCTTCGCACCACGCGAACCGAATACAGGAGCGGTGGCAGAGTGGTCGAATGCGCCGGACTCGAAATCCGGTATACGGTTTTTCCGTATCGAGGGTTCGAATCCCTCCTGCTCCGCCAGGACCCTGTCCATAGGGGTCCATCGAAGTCCCCCAAGCAGCATAAAGCCCTGAGAAATCAGGGCTTTATGTCTTCTGAGGTCCAGGACCGTCCACCGACGTCCAGCGCCTTATCGGGGTACGAATCGGGGTATCGAGACAGCGGCTATCGGGGTACTTTTCTTCATCAGAAGGACCCGAAAGATGTCTGAAACGACCGCAACCACCACTACTCAACGCCGACCCCGGCAGCCGGACTGCCGTCTCACCGACCAGCAACTGGCCGACCTGATCACCCGAGATCGCCCGTACAAGGTGTTCGACGGCAACTCGCTCTTCGTTCTCGTCACACCGAGCGGGCAGCGCTCCTGGCGGTGGCGCTACTACATCCGGGGTCGTGAGAAAGTGCTGCTCCTTGGCTCGTACCCGGAAGTCAGTCTTGAGCAGGCGCGCGCCGCCCGGGACCAAGCTCGCGACAAGGTGCAGGCCGGCATTGATCCCGCGGACGAGAAGCGGGAGGCGAAGCTTGCTCTGCTGATCGCGCAGGAGTCATCGTTCGAAGCCGTCGCTCGTGCCTGGCACTCGAGGTGGTCCACAGGGCGACATGCGAGGTATGCCGAGGACGTCATGAGCCGGCTAGAGCGAAACGTATTTCCCGTGCTTGGGCACAAGCCAGTGGACCAGATCGAACCCAAGCACGTCGTCGCGATGATGGAGCGTGTCCAGGGGCGCGGAGCCACCGATGTCGCGCGTCGAGTGCGGAATACCTGCAGTCAGGTGTTCCGGTACGCGATCACGCGAGGGCTGTGCAGCCGCAACCCCGCCTCCGAGTTCAAGCCCTCCGACGTTCTGCCCCAACGCGCCGGAGGGAATCACGCCCGGATCGACGAGAGTGAGCTGCCACAGCTGCTGCGCAAGATCGAGGCGTACGAAGGCTCGCAGCTCACGCGGCTCGCCATGAAGCTTCTTGCGCTGACGTTTGTGCGCACATCTGAACTCATTGAGGCGAAGTGGGAAGAGATCGACTTTGACGCTGCCGAATGGCGGATCCCGGCGGAGCGCATGAAGATGAAGCGGATGCACATCGTGCCCCTGGCGCCTCAGGCTATTCAAGTACTTCGGACGCTTCAGGTGATCTCTAGAGGATCAGAGTTGCTGTTTCCCGGTGAACGTGACCGAAGGAAGCCAATGAGCAACAACACGATTCTGAAAGCGCTGGGGCGACTTGGGTACAAGGGCAAGATGACGGGCCACGGCTTCCGCGGCCTTGCATCCACTGCTCTATACGAGCGGCAGTTTGCGTCTGATCACATCGAGCTTCAACTGGCGCACGTTCGTGGCAAGGTGAGAGGAGCGTACGACCATAGTCGGCAACTCCCCCAGCGTCGAAAGATGATGGAGTTCTGGGCCAACCATCTAGAAGCTGCGCTTCAACAGGCCGCGTAGGAGTTGCTTCGATCGAGCCGCGGCACGGAAGGTGGCGCAAGAGCGGCTCGGTTGTTGCGTGCCGTACCTGCACCAGATGCGAGCCGTGGGCGGCCTGAACGAGCTGCCCGCGGCCGGGCGCTGAGCATCGTCTGCCGGTCGCTTACGCCGGCCGACATCCCCTTGGTCGCCGGCAAGCGCATCGAGGAGCTCAGATGGTTCCCCGCAGCTGGGGGCGTCCCAGCCCGCCGGCTTGCGTTCGACCATCGCGAGATCGTGTAGAGCGCAGTGTCCAGCTGCGGTCGATTCTCTGGTGTTGCTCGTTGGGACTTGGTTTGGATACGGCTTCGGTCGCGATTCGATTCTGATGCAGTGCCTCAAAGCCGACGGTCACGTGGGAGGACGCCGTTGCGTGAGGCTGGCAGCTCTGGCCTTAGTCAGTTCACTAATCGAATTGCCGCTACAGAAATGCTTGGAGCGCGTACTGAGGAACTCGGACCACCGGCGCACACCGCGCGAGTAGAACCCCGCGGCTGCGGGTTCCGTTGTGCCGGTACCGAGCTGCCGTTGTGATCACTGGCGGCAGTGGGCAGCGGCCGTGTGCCTGCTTCTGCTGCGGCAGTGTCTGTGTGCCGTCAAGGTGACTGCCGGCCGGAGCGTTCTGCCTTGCGGGCGGGTCAGTGCAGCTGCGACGACGGCCAGTCGGCCCCGAAATCGCGGATCACATTGCCCGCCCCGGCCCGGACATCGGATTCAATCGCCTGGCGCATGTCCGCGGGCAGCATGATGCCGCCTTCGGCCAGCGAGGCGATCATGGACGGGATGTCGGCGTAGGCGAACTCCAGGAAGCAGCGCGGCGTCTGCCCGTCAAAATCAGCCTGCACGTCCAGCGGCTCGACACTGCAGTAGATCTCCTGCAGTGGCGCATCCCAGCCGGCGCGCACGCGCACGCGCCCGAGCACGCTTGCGGTGACATAGGTGTTCTGACTCATGTGGTTCTGGGCAGCGCCCGCAGTGTGCTGCCTGCATTTGCGCCTGAAGGCGGGCTCATGGCTCAGTATGGCAGAAGGACGCGCGAACCTGCGACTGCGCTTCTTGGGGCACCCGGCAAGGCGCTCAGCCGCCGCTCCGATCCGCCCTTCTTGACGCTCGCCCAGATTTCATCTTGCGTGGGTACCTCTAGGTCGGGCGGTATTGTAGCCCGCCACGAACTCCGCGCATTGCCCGGACGCTCTCCCTCGCCTCAATACCAGAGTGCGCGAGCGCTTGGGTACAGATGCCCCAGGCAAGCACTTGGCTGCTGACAGCAGCCGGCCACGATCCCCAGGGCAGCATCCCACAGCTCAGTCGGGCCTGCTCAGCTGCGGCACATCGGCGAGATGATGCCGAGTTTCGAGCAGTTCGCGCAGACGTCCACGTCAATCCGTGTAACCCGCGGAGGGGGAGATTGCCTTCCTCGCCCAAGGCAAGACCATTCTCATATTGCATACCGGCAGTGACGGAAAGCCTCGCAGGCAGGCCGGGTATTGGGGGCTGCCGAACTTCGAGCCTGTGGCGGATCGAGCCGCAGTGCCTGCTTGGCTGCGCAGAGGTGAGCCGGGAACGTCCCTCTACATTCTTGCTTTCAGGGAAACTGCCGACTGGCAGCGGACTTTCGCTTGCTCTCTGATGCAGAACTTCTTCCCTGCGATCGCCGCGGGCGAGATGGAGTTCAGCATCGATGGTGGACAGATTGTCCTGACCCGCTCAAGCATTGCAGGACTTTTCAGCGATTTGGGCATGCTGCAGACAGCGGAGAAGGCGGAGATGTCGCAGGACTTTCTGCTCGCGCGCGATCTTCATGAGTGCTTGACCTCCGCGGACGCGAAGGAGGAGTCGCTCGAGCTTCCGGAGCTTGGACGGGTGCGGGTGAGGGTTCTGGTGCGTGAAGGCTTGCCCAAGAAGATATTCATCGCCCGCAACGGAATGGTGATTGCCGACAGCCTCGAACACTTTGGCGACAAGTTTGTGCGTTTCCCCATGTACAAGGACTTTGTCGCGCTGGTCATGCCAGCGGAAGCAAAGGGGAGCGCGTTCATCAAGAAGCTTGAGGATCCAAAACACCGCGAGCTGTCCTCGGAGCGACTTCCAGATGTGCGATCCCGCGAACGTGCGAAGGGAGTGATGAAGATGCTGGCCAAGCGGATCCGCGAAGCTGTGAAGTTTCATACCTTGGCGGACTTCGACAAGGAGGTCGCTGCTGACGAAATGCGCCGGTACTTCGAAGGGGAGAGATCCGGGGCGGAGAGCCGGTCAGAGTCGTCCCAGGCTGACCCGCAGAAGCTGCGCTATCAAGTCACACCAGCGCGCAGAAAGCCGCTCCCTGGCAGTGGAGCAGGTCAGCATGCTGGTTCGGCTGGAGTCGGTGGCGAATCACCAGGCGCAGGTCCCCAAGCTGAGGGGGGTAAGGATGAAGCCCTTGGCGGGCGGAGCAGCCGGCCCCGGGCCGATGCGAAGGAGCGCGGAGGAGGGGCGTTGCAGGTGCGGGATGTCAGGAACATGCTGATCGGGGGGGGCCTCCCGTCGCCGGATCTTCTTCACGCCGGTCGCGGCCGGCGAAGTGGAGGTGGCGCTTTTTGCCGTGGGCCTCAACAGCGCGGAGCTTCTACCGCTCGCAAGCGCTGATCAGGGGAGCATTGTTGCGGGTCGCTTGCGCACCAGCGTCAGTGAGGGCGTCCGCGTTCAGCTTGACGTCGACATGGTAGGCGAGTACCGCGGCCCGATCGACTTGGCTGTGACCTACCGCGCTGGCGGGGCGGAGGAGGGTGCCCGTGAAAATTGATGAGCAAACCCGGTTTCCGCATCCGGTGCTCTGGCGCGAGACGGGCGACTATGAAGGCGCAGACTTTTCCTTGTCTGTAGAGGTCACGGAACTGCCCGAGTCCTCTGAACTTTCCCTCCAGTACGGTGTCTCGCTGACGCAGACCTATCTTCGCGGGCTGGTAGCCGCTGGGGCCGCGGGAGTGGGCATGTTCGTCAGCTGTGCCGAGAGCTACTTTTCCGAGCTGATCCAGCTCGGCATCGAAGGCGGAGCATACGTCTTTCCGCAAGGCGCACTCATCGGCCGGGTCGCCATGCGTCCCATGATCTGGGCGACTCGCGACATCGAGGCCTTTTCCCTCGCCGAATGTCACTCCGAGTACGGAGGCGGCACTTGCCGCATCGCGGCCGGATCCGTACTCGGCCTGGACGATGAAATCGTGATCAATGTCGGGCGCGAGAAGCTAGCTCAAGTGGACACGATCTTCTCGTTGGTAGAGTCCGAAGACCTGCCGGCGGGCACGTTCTCCATCCAGATGGATGGCGACCGCATCAGAATCCTCAGCGCCTCGGATCTGTACGGAACTGTGAACCAGCTTCGCGGCCTGAAAGTCGGCAAGCCCGTCGTCCTGAACAGCGTCTACCTCCCGGCGGCCATGGAAGTGCTAGACACGTTGAGGAGTGGCGCCGGTGAATATGAGGGCAGGCGCTGGCATCGCGTATTCACTGCCAAGTGTGACTACCTCGGAATCAACCCTGCTGACGCTGAACTCTGGAGAGACGCGCAGAAGCTGCTGCAGCAGCCATTCAGTGAAGTTCTCGCGGTCAAAGAACTTCTCGGTGAGTAGACGAAATGAAGCTCAGATATCTTTCACAAAGCACGATTGATTCCCTTCGCGCCGAGATTGAAGCCAATCTTTCTCGGTACCAGAGCAGCGGTTTCGAAGACGTTCGAGCGGCTGGCGAATGGGACATCGGAACTCGATCTAGATGTCGACCTCGCCCCCTTGAGGGATCTTGATCCAGCGGGCTCGTCTGAAGCGGAGGTCAGAAACTCGCGCTTGGTGTGGCGCTCTCCTGGTCGGCTTTCGCCATCCCTGGCCTACGAGGAGGGGATCTGGGTGCGATTGACACATTGCGAGTGCCTGCAGTACTGTCGCGACCGCTGGTTGGCGCGCGGCAGTGAGTCCGATAAGACAGTTTCAGTGATCGAGACTCACTTCTTTGCCGACACGCTGACCAAGCGTCGCGATGACAATGCGATTTCGAGACTCTGGTGGAATGCATACATCGCCAGGAAGGTTTCGAGCGATGATCAGCTTGATGGTCTGCCAGCCATCCTCAAGACGGCGGATATCCGCTCGAACATCGTCGAGCGCCGGCTGACTGCAAGCCGCACTAAGGTGTGCGCGGGAATCGTGCGCCTGATTCAGGACGAACCGAGAGTCACCGACAGCGAGGAAGGATTCCGGAAGTTTATGAAGACACTCAACCTGCGGGGAGGTGGAGTGCTCTTCGAAGTACTCACCGAAGCTCAAGTTGACGCGTTTCTCAGGCAGTGTGTAGAAGATTCGAAGCTCTGACAGTCCAGCTCGTACTTGCAGTTGGCCAGCGTCGGGGTTGATCACCGCCTTGAGCCGGCAGTGCCATGAGCTACGATCGCCACAAAAGAGGAGGGGAAGATGACCACGGCCAAGAGCGCCTCGCGCGTCAGTTCGGGTACAGCACCGTATCCCATCAACGACCTTGCGTCATTGCGGCAGGCGATGTCCGAGGTCGAGGTCCAACGGCTCTTTTGCAAGAAGCTCGCTCAGAACGACAACTCGAAACAGCAGATATACCTGTGGCGAGGAAACTGGGGTGTGATCAATCTGCTGCCCTTGAAGTCGGTGTCGGTGGAGCGTTCCCAACGGCAGCACTTCAAGGCAAAGCTTGATTTCAGTTGGCTGTTGAAAGGTGGTCAGCTCTGCGCGGCACCCAGCGCCCAATTGATCATGTACCCCGATTACCCCGAGATCCGGCTCTCGGGGTTCTTGCGCGGGTGCCCGAAAAGTCTTGCCGAGAAGCTGCGTCCTGTGGCTAAGGAGGACCGGAACGGGAAAGGCGTGCCAGATGGTCGGGTTCTGGTTCTCGGAGTAACGCCAGGGGGGAGGATCATCGCGCACCTAGCTGCCGCTGGTACTTTGCTCGCGCGTGAGCTTCAGCTGGAATTGGACGTGGCCTCCATAAACCGGTGGGGCGTTCTTCATGAAATAAATGCCAAGCAGTCGGCGGCCGCCATCAAGAATGAGCTTCTGAAAAAGCTGGCGCGGCTTAAGGGCGTAGAGCTCCCCCCTGCAAGGAAGATGGGAAGCACGACGGCACCAATCAAGTTCACCGACGACAACGCGGCTGGCTACACGTTAGAAGCTTACCTGGGCATCCCCGCGAATGCGCGAGCAGAACCTGATTACAAGGGATGGGAGATCAAGGCGTTCAGCGGCTCGAAGATCACGGTGATAGAACCTGAGCCAGATGGTGGTTACTACAAGAAGAATGGCTGCCGGGCGTTTCTACGGCTCTACGGCAAAGCCGGCGCCAACAACAAGACGCGGTTCGTCGGTCAGCACAAAGTCGGGACAACCCACGCAAGCTTGGGAACAACGCTCAAGCTCGTGGGGTACGACCCAGTCGCGAAGAAGATCATCAACGCGAAAGGGTCGATAAAACTGATTGACAAGGCTGGTGCGACAGCCGCTTCCTGGTCGTTCGCAAGCCTCCTAACCCACTGGTCAACGAAGCACTTCCAAGCCGCGTACGTGCCATACAAGCGCGGTTCCTCGGGATTCAATTTTGTGACGAAGTCACAAGTGCTCGATCCAGCCTCCGGAAAGAGGAAGAACGCGCATGTGGTTTGGATCTGCGAGGGCACGGACTTCGCATTTTTCCTGCATGCTCTGTTCTCCCATACAGCAATCTACGACCCGGGCTCATCGATCCTCACCACGCATTTGACTCAGAAAAGCGGTGGGGCCTTGAAGGCTCGAAATCAATTTCGTGTGTCGAAGCGCGGGATCCCAGACTTGTACGAGGAAGTCACACCGGCCTTCCTGTAATCTGCTAGCGGCGGACAAGTGGCGCAGCAGCCGCTGCCTACTTTGCGTCGCAGATCACTGCGACCGGCGCCTTGCGGTAGCGAACCGCTACGGTCTGTCGCGCGCCGAGGAATCGCGCTGGAGTCAGATGTCCAGCCACCACAATGCGAGCTACCACTGCCTTTTGTCCCCTTCAAGGGCGACCGTAGTCATGCAGCTTTGGGACGGCTCCGTGAAGAGGCTGGACAGTGAGGCCGCTCCCCACCAGATCCGTACACAGCGCGAGGTAGTCTGCTATGTTGAAGTAGCTAACAGGGTGCCCGTACTCAGTCCAGATCTGTACCGCGTCGTACTCGTCCTGAAATGCAGGAGCCAGTCTGGTGTACGACTCCTCAACGCACTGGGTCCACGGGAACTCGTCCACATCCACCTCCCAGATCTCATGAACGCGCGCAAGGCTGTATGAAGATCGAAGTGGCTCTGATAAGTTCTCTATGAAGGGCGTGAGATACCTCTGGCCGAATGGTCCGATGGCATTCATCAACTCGCCCCAGTTCGCAGAGGTTCGCCAGCAACTGCAGAAAGTCGTCGCGAATGAATGCAGCTCCGGTAGCATAAAAACGCCCCGGTCGAAGCCATCCTCCCACAGGAACAGGATCGTGTTGGAGAGTGATCTAGGAGCAGACATGAGATTGATGATGCTTCCCTGGTCGCTGCCTGCGCATGCGCAGGGCAGTGCTCATTCGGTGCGTGCACTCCGATGCAGTAGAGGCGTGAACCCCGCTCGGAAGGCGTTGACGATCGAGACAGGCGTCAGTAAGCGAACAGGCAAGTTACCTTGCACGTCGGCGGCCATTTCATACCCGAAGAACGACCATTTTCGCGGGCCTTGTGGACACACGGCAAACGCTGTCTCTTGGATGCAGAAGAAGGTGCCTAGGGGCAGCTCACCGACTTTGCGAAAGTGCGGCCCCTCTGTTGCTTCGCTGCGTAGGGCCGCATCGATGTCGTCAGCTCCAAGCTGCCCTGACAAACCATTCCCCGTGGCCCATGCCTCGCGGAAAGCGTTGTACCGGCCACGCTGGCACTGGGCGCAGGGTCGATGGCCCGCGGAAAAGGCCGTGGCCTCGTCGAGAAAGAACAGTTCGCTGTAGCTGTCCGAGAAAATGGACCTGCGAACCTCTCCGAACTCCAGCAGACAGGCAATCCAGCGCTTAGTCTCAGCGTTGCGAACGATCCTGCCCTGGTCGTCGTGCAGCTTGCCCCTGTTGCCCATCAGCGATCCGCGCGCATCAACTGCGTGCAGCGCTCCCCAAGGATCCACACGATTTTGGCGCGGGGAGCGCATCAGTGTCGGCGGTTCGATCGGTATTGCCAAGGCGGGACCGGCTGTGGATCGCGCCAGAGTCCAACTCGCGCTGCCTGAGCCTGTTCTTCGGCCTTCGCATAGGCAGCTCGGTCTGTGGAGCTCTGCTCATGCGCATATCTTTTGAAGTGCCAGGCGAAACCGGAGCGAAGGAGCGACAACCCAACGTCGTCACCATTCACGATGATCACGCCGACAATGCGACCGAAGCGATCTTCCTTGTTCCATTGAACCGACACATCGCGCTGAAAGGCAAGTTCCGACAGCTGGCGCTTGGACGCTTGCCCGAACGGTTGCCCCTTCTCCGGTGCATCGATTCCTGCGAGGCGAACCTTTTTCTGGATGCGCGCTGGGGTCAAGACAGTCACAGTGTCCCCATCAGTGATACCGACAACCCGGCCGCGAAGTTCGTCAGCGGCCAGGTGACCACACGCGAGCAATGCGGCGACGAGGAACAGCGCCGACCGTAGGGACCCGACTGACACTCTCATGGCGTGACCGGCGCCTTGCGCTCGAGAATGTAGAAGAATGAACTCACAAGCCGGCGTGCGTCATCCCGGCGATCTGCGTTCGGGATCGTTGACGACAGGTAGACGAAGTGCCGGCACTCAGGGCTTTGCTTTTTTCCATAGTCCAGATACGGCTTTGCTCCGGTTCCGAACTGTTCCGAGCTGAGTGCCACTCCGGGCTGTGCCATTAGAACTGAGAAACCATCGCTTGCTCGTGCATCGGACTCGCGGTGTGAGGGCCAGCCGCGGCTAACGAAGAAACCCTCTGGCGTCGTCTGAACGTTGTAGATGTACTCGATGCGTGATTCGGAATCCATCCAGCACGGCGGATGGTCAAGTCCCCTCAACTTGTCGCGCTTTGCGTAGAACTGGAGCTGAGTCTGGAGTTTTTCGTTCTCTGCGCGGAGTGAACCGACGCTTGCGCCGCTTCCACGTTCTCGCGACGCCTCGCTCGCCACCGCAACGAGCTCACGTACGGTCTTGGGCTCTTCACCGGGAACTATCGACTGTTGAAGCTTCTCTCTGGCTTGCTTGTGAAGCTCGCTCGTGGTTGCCAGAGCCTGAACGACTATTCTGGTCCCCGTGTCGGGACTCGCCGATGTCGAGTTCGCACTTGCATGTCCGGCTTGGGCGCGCTCGGCCAGAATCCGTTCGACTTCCTTCTGCAGAACGATCGCCCTTTCGACTTGCTCGCGCGTGAGCTGATCGTCGGTTGAGCGACCAGCGGATTCAACACGACTCCGAAGTTCCTCAAGCGCGACGAGCTTCTTCGTGAGGTCTGCCACCTCCTGCTGCAGCCGGGTGGCCTCGGCTGTCTTCTCGCCCGCATTGCTGATGGTTGCAATAAGCAGATCGGGGTTCTTCGCGCCGGCTCTTCTTAGTTCCACCTCCAGTGCCCGCTTGGCACTCTCAAGCATCTTCAAGGTCGCTTCGCCATTCTGAGTTACGACGGCGTCGCGAAGCTTCTGCTCGGCAGCGTCGCGCGCCTCGCGTTCCTGCAGGAACATGTAGCCAAGAAGAAGCATTAGAACAAGAACCAGCGTGAACGCAATCTCCGACAGAGAGACTGGAAAGACCTGGTCAGTGTGGCGCGACACGGCTGCGGACTCAGATCAGGAAAGTGGACGCGGCAGCTCAACCTGCACCGCAGCCGCGTCGGCAGGCTGCACGATGGTCGGTATGGTCTGGATAGGCGCGGGCTGGGCATTGGACGTCTCCTGGAAGCGCTGGTTGGCGGCGGCAAGTTCCCGAGTCTGCTCCCTGATGACAGAGAGCAATTGCTCCGAAAGCCGCGCGTTCTCAGCGCCTGCCTGGGCGGTAGCAGTCGAAGCGCCGGCAATCTGCTGAAGGCTGCCAACAGCGTTCTGCAACTTGACCGCGCCGTCCTCAGTGGTTGCGACAAGCTTGGGCAGGACGCCCGAGAGCTCCGAGACCTGTTCAGAGGTCCTCTGCGTCGCCTGTGCTGTTGTTCTCACTTCAAGCAGCGCCGCCCCAATATGGTCGCGCATTGCTACGACATGGGAGTCAAGGCGATCCAGAACCCCATCTGCGCGTCCGGCAGTCTGGTCCAGCCGCCTAGAAATCTCCCCGAGAGCATCCTTGACGTCCGTGCGGGCTGCGAGACCGTCTTGCACGAGTGTCCCGATCTGTCTCTGGAGGTCCCCGCTAGTCGCGCTGTTCGCCTTGACCGCATCGCTGGTGAGGCGCAGCGCGCCTTCCAGAGTTTCTAGGCTGGCTGCAAGTCTGCTGAGAGCATTCAGCTGCAGATCTGCGTTGTTCAGCAGAACGCGGTGCTGATCTGAAAGCGCCACAACTGAGTCCATGGTTGCCTTCGTCCCTTCAGTACGTTCGCGCAGGGAATCAAGAACTTCGCCTAACGAGGCCGATGAGGCCTGTACCTGCCCGGCTACCGCCCGAATGCTGGCGCCTAGGGACTCAGCTTCTGACCGGAGCTGCTGAACCGGCGCCTCAAGTCGAGTGCTGAAGAAGTCGTCCGGAAAGGTGGTGGATGTGAGGCGCGACGTCACGGCATCACTGAACGCCGTCACCTTCTGCTCGATCCCCTGCAAATGCTCGCGCATCCCAGCGGAGTACGTCTCGACTGAGGCTGAGAGGCGCCCTGTTGCCGTTCGCACCTCGCCCAACATCTGCTCAAACGCAGTTTTGTTGTCTGAATTCACCTGCTCATAGAACCGGTTGAGCGCGTCTGCGAAGTTTCTGCCAAGCGACTCGACCTGGAGCTGGACGCCTGCGACAGAAGCCTTAGAAGCATCAAGAATCTGGGCCTCGAACTGCTTCATGGACTGCATCGTGTCCTGCAGTTGGATGGTAAACGCCCGCGTGGCATCGATAAGCGCCGTCTCAACGTCCTTCACTGCTTCAGAGACGTCTTTCTTGAAGCCTACGAGATAAACCCTGACGATCATCCCCAAAACCGTGCTGACCATTGCTGCGCCGAAGCGCATGGCGATCAGGTACATGCCCTTCCCCGGGGACATCTTCGGGAGATCGAACAGGCAGATGATGATCGAGACGATGGTGAAGATGAAGCCAAGGTAGTAGCAGCTATCCGCGAAGCGTTCTTCAGAGACGTCTGAGGAACGGCGGTGGTACCCCAAGTACATGTACGCGACCATTACGGTCAGCGGCGCCACCGTGCCAAGCCAGAGCGGAGACTCAAGCAGGTAGCCGGCGGCGGCGAACGCGACCTTCAGCGCGACTGCAACGCCGAAAAGGCGCTGAACACTCAGGGTCTGGGGGAGGAGGGTGCTCAAGATCTTTCTCAATGGTGATGCTGCTGATCAGCCCTTAACAGGCTCGTACAGGACCACGCGGCCTCCGGACGCCCGGATGTGTTCCTGCCAGAACTTCAGGAGCTTCTCCGTCTGCAGATCTGGCCTGTTCAACAGCATGCGCAGTTCCACCTTCACATCTTTGAGGTCCGCTAGAACCTTCTTTCCGTACGCTGTCGACCGGAATGACTCGTACTCAGGAATCCCGACCTTGTACATCGGCAGTTCTGGCGTGTTCTGAATGAAGTCGGACACAACGATCAGGCGTCGGGCTTCTGGAACGGCTCGCCTGTTAAATCCTGTGATGCCTGCCAGCTGGATCATCTCCAGAATGGGCGAGGCTTTGCCCGGCATGTCGGTGATCAGCTCGTCCCGCCTGGCAAGCAGCGGCTTGAGGTACTTCTCGTCGAACGCTTTGCGCAACATGGCGGGGTTACCGTCAAGCTCCCGAGCATCTCTGCCGTCGCCCGGGTTGCACATCTCCATGAGCGGCTCAGCTGTAGCTTTGAAGTCGTCGGCGAGCGCATAAACGGAGAGGAGGTGTCCTTTGGGAACGCTCGAGATGAGGACGTCGCGGAACAGAACCTCGAAGTCTTTGCGCTGAGTAAAGGTCAGCGGGTCTGACCTGTCGACGAGCAGCACGACGTGCCCATGCGACCCTGCGGCGGGGCAGAGCGTTGAGGGGTCGAAGACGTCGCTCTTGCCGAATACAAGCTTGTAGATCACCACGCCGCCTGCCGCGGCGATGCCGAGGACTAGAAGGGCAATCCACGTGAGTGTGAGCAGCGTACCCTTGCGCTGGCCCTTTGAAACACGAAACGCCATCAGCTTCCTCCGAGGGCGACTTCAACCGACGGCTCGCTTGTTAGCTGCTCTGAGCGGGTGATGCGCGAGCTGAGGTCGGTGCCATCCAGGTGTCCGAACAGCGTACTCAGGGAGCTGAAACGAGCGTTGTAGGCCGCTTGGATACGTCCCCGAATCTGGGGCTCCATGTCGACGAACTCTTGGAGCGCACGCACTTGCTCCGCGAGGTTCTTCTCGTCGTCGTCAGTACTGAAGTCAGGTACATCGTCAGCGCGATCCTTGAGTTGCGGAGAAGTACTGAAGGAAGGCGGCACTCCGAGCCCCTTCTCGGCTCTAGCGACCTTGTTCTCTGTCCTGAACTCTGAAAGAAGTGCCTTGAGGATAGGCTCCGCATCGAAGATGAGGTTGTTGAGATCCTTGCGGCAGCGCTCCTTGTCAGTGATCGCACTCTTGTAGCTGGCGATCGACACGTGAGACTGGGCAAGAGCACGATCGAGCTTGGTCAGCGCATCCGCCTTGAGTTCTTCGAGGTGTTCCTGCAGCTGCGCTACGGCGCCGGTGTACTCGTTCTGTGCTTCAGCAAGCTGCCGGTGGCGCTTCCCATAGCCGGGATATCGGTCATCCAGCTTGTATCCGTCCGCCACTGCCAGGATGCCGAACACGACACTGATGCAGAAGAGGTACCAGGAAGACACCTGTTTGAGGCCGAAAGGGTCAGCCAGCACGTTCTTGATCGCAGCGCTTTGCGGATCGTCCAGCGCGAGGACAAGTGCCTCCCGATAGTGCGAGACGGCGAGGCCAAGCGCTGTGATGAAACAGACGGCGAAGAGCAACCCCAGCATCCCGTAGAGTTTTCCGAACGGATGGACATGATTGATGTGGCGGATTGCCAGAGCGCCCACAGCGAGGCAAACGAGCACGTTCAGCATCGAAGCGATCGCCGCCTCCACGAAACCGTCAATCAGACCCCCGGACAGTCCCTTCGCGAAAAACGATGCATTCAGCAGCGCTTCGATGGCGATGAGGAAGACGGCGAAGACCCACGCCAGCACCTTCATCAGTCCCACGGGGTAGTGGGGCAGGTCTTTTCGTCTGTGCTCTGCCTGGAAGCGGGCGAACTCGTCAGCTCGGGCAGTTGCGGTCGCTCCAAGCTGCTGCAGTTCGGGAGCGTTTGCCGTGATGGCTGCTTCGGCGAGCCGCTCAAATTCGTTCGCGCCATCTGCGGCGGCTCGCAGGTCCTTGCGGATGTCCAGCCTGTCCAACTCGCCTTGAAGCGACTTCAGGCGCAGTTGGCCCCACGCAAGGTAATCAGTGCGCGCGTGCTCGATGACGGCGACGGCCTTTTCTTCAGGCGAGCAGAGGCTCGCATCCGAATCAGCCGGAACGCCGGCAGCACCAAGTCGGCGACCCTCTTCCTTCAGACGCAGCTCGCGCGAGATCTTCTGGACGTCGACCGGATTGGTCTGAGGGTCCCACCTGCGGGCCTGAAGCGGTTCCGCTTTCGGCGAGAGCAGCTGCCCAATCCATGCGAGCAGCCGTCGTAACAGATTCATCTTCCCTCCCTCGAGCCCAAACTGCAGCCGTTCTCGACGGACCCGTATGCGGAGGAGATTCCGGAACCGGTGTGCGGCCAGATGAACTGACCTCCAATGTAACCGCTGGTATCCGGCCTGACAACGGGGCAAGCCCCGACGTGTCGCTGCCTTGCACCGGCAGTGCCCGAAGGCGAGGGCGCCTGCCCAGCGCGTCACTACACTGGACTCATGAGCAGTGTCGCGATCAAGGCGGGCCCGGATGCGTTGGGAGAAGTCACAGGCGCAATGGACGTCAGCGAGCTCCGCTCGCTCCTTGAAACCCAGTTCAAGGCGCGCATTGAACCGGACCTTCCCCATGCTGTCCTTGCAGACCACGTGCGAACGCAGTTCGCTTCTGCGGCCTCGTATTCACTGCCCTGGTCGCGAGCCGTTGACTACCCCGGAGCGGTCGCCGTTGTTGCAAAGCGGCTGAAAATTCCTGCGCCGGCGGATTCGCCCATTGAGGAGATCGAACGCGTCGTACTCTTCAAGATGATCGAGAAGTCACTCAGTGGAATGTCCGAAGCCCAGAAGCTTCAACTGGCGGAGCAGATTGAAGCGGAGCTGAGGACGAGGGGCATCTACCGGCGGGTCGCCTTTCACGAGATAGTGGACTTCGTGAAGTTCGCAGGCATGGATGTCGGGGGGACCGTTGGTGGCCTTGTGCTGGCCGGTCCTGGGCTATCGGGGCTCGTCGGACTCAACTTTCTTCAGTGGGTGGTTCTGAAGGCAATCCTCATCACGTCCGGCAAGCTTGCTGCGGCAGGAGCCGTCCTCGGGATCGGTGCCGGCGGGGCTCTGATGGCTGCTGCGGGAGCCGCAGGGCCGATCGGTGCTGCCGTGGCCGTGCTCTACACGGGGTACGCCGTTTCAGGCCCGGCTTTCCGCAAGCTCATCCCTGCCGTGTGTGTGATTGCGGCCAAGCGCATTGAGCTTGCGGCTCAGATGTCCGCGTCCGCAGTCCAGGCAGCCCGAACAGGTCACTTGAACTCGGGTGAGTGTGGCGCTGGGTTGCGCTGGGAGAAAACTCGGTCATAATGCCGCTCAGTTTTCCCCCTGTCAGGACATACAGTATGGACATGCAGACCCCGCCGCAGGTTCTTCTCGGAGAGGCGCTGCGCCGCTTCAGTAGAGCTGAGCTCGCTCGTGAGCTCGGCCGTGACACGAAGACGATCGCGCGATGGGAGAAGGCAGGTCTGGACCGCACATCCCAGATGGCGCTGCTGTTCCTCTTGGCGAATTCCAGACCCGCGCCAACCAGCGACAAGGGTGACTTCACATTCATCGACCTGTTTGCTGGCATCGGAGGAACGCGCCTTGGCTTTGAGCGGGCTGGCGGGCGGTGCGTTTTCACCTCCGAGTGGGATGCTGCAGCGCAGCGGACATACCGGGCCAACTTCCCGGTCGATGAACGGCATGCACTGATCGGTGACATCAGGGAGGTGACAGCAAAGGAGCGATGGGACCTGATTCCGGCGGAGTTCGATGTGCTCGTCGCCGGCTTCCCATGCCAGCCGTTCTCCATCGCGGGAGTGAGCAAGAAGAACTCCCTGGGGCGCAAGCACGGCTTCGCCTGCGACGCCCAAGGTACGCTTTTCTTCGACATCGCTCAGATCCTGCATCAGTTCAGGCCGGCAGCGTTCCTCCTCGAAAACGTCAAGAACCTGAAGGGGCATGACAAGGGCAACACGTTCCGGGTGATACAGCAGGTCCTGCGGGAGGAGCTCGGGTATCACGTCTACCCGATGGTGGTTGACGCCAAAGGATTTGTACCGCAGCACCGGGAGCGCATCTATATCGTTGGTTTCCGCGAAGAGGTCGACTTCGACTGGAATGCTTTCGTTGCCCCGCGCCCTGACGCTAAGCGCCTGGCGGACATCCTGCACCCCCAGGACGGCTCGGAGGAACCCGAGGAGCCGTACACGGTCGGGGCGAAAGCCAAGGTCGCAGAGAAGTACACGTTGAGTGACAAGCTCTGGACGTATCTGCAGGCGTACGCCGCCAAGCACCAGAAGCAGGGCAACGGCTTCGGTTTTGGCCTCGTGGATAAAGACGATGTCGCAAGGACGCTGTCTGCTCGCTACTACAAGGATGGCTCGGAGATCCTCGTGAGCCAGGGCAAGAAGAAGAATCCACGCAGGCTGACGCCGCGCGAGTGCGCACGTCTTATGGGATTTGACACTCCTGAGCGCCGGTACAACATCATTGCTGCCGATACTCCAGCGTACAAACAGTTCGGCAACTCGGTTGTTGTGCCAGTGATCGCTGAAATCGCCCGGATCATGAAGCCTGGCGTGCTGTCGATAAAGGAAGGGCGCGCAGAGCGTTCGCTGCTGGCTGCCTGAATGGCCGACCGGCTGGATCCGGCTCGTCGCAGCCGGAACATGTCGAAGATCCGAGGCAAGGACACAAAGCCCGAGCTCGCGTTCAGACGCGCTCTGCATCGCGAGGGCTTGCGCTACAGGCTGCATGCAAAGGACCTTCCCGGTCGGCCCGATCTCGTCTTCCGGAAGGCGCGAGTCGCTGTCTTTGTGAACGGCTGCTTCTGGCATCGACACGCCGGATGTACTCTGGCGTACAGCCCAAAGAGCAACCTCGACTTCTGGGCGGAAAAGTTCAGCGCGAACGTGGAGAGGGACCGCAGGTCGCTCAAGGCGTTAGGTGAGCTTGGCTGGAAGTGTGTCGTGGTCTGGGAGTGTGAGACCAAGAACGCTGTCGCGTTGCGCAGACAGGTCCTCCGGGTGAAGAGGGCGGTGGGGAGGTGACATCTCCGCTACCCATTGGTGCTCGTGACGTGTAGCCCTATCATTCGCAGGTGAGACGCGGATGAAAAAAGGCTATCTGTCTGAGTATTTCACCGGGGTGGCGGCAAAGCGCCTGAAAGCCGTCGAGGCCGACGTGCTGCGAAGTAATCAGCACGAGTTCAACGGCGTAGATGCACTGAAGCGGCTGTTTGGTCATGCCAGCGGCAAGCAGACGTTCCCAGCGAAGTTCATCTACTTGAGCGACGCTCAGGATGAGCCGGTCATCGCGGACGGCTTCCTGACCTGGTACGACGCGCGTGAGAGGCACCCTGTCCGCTCTGAGCACCGCCTTTACTTCCCCTCTACGCCGGTCTCGGAGAGGTCTGGTACGGGTGACCTGCTGATCATTGGACGCCGGCCGGATGCATCGGTGCTCGTAGTAGTTGCCGACGCCGGATCCACCGCGGCCAATCAGATCCAGTGGCTGTTTGGAGTCGATGATCTCGCAGATGCCGGATACGCAGTCAGGGAGGTCCTTGACGCGGAGCGAGACCGGATCGCATTTGCCTCCCGCCTCATTCTTGAATCGGTTGGGGTCACTCTGGAGGAGGACTCGGACGACGGACTCGATGAAATCCTGGATCGATTCTCAGGATTTCCGACCACTCGCGAGTTTTCAGCGTTTGCGCGGGCCAAGGCTCCTCAAGTTGACGTGGAAAGTGATTGTGATGCCGCACTGATGGCCTGGATGGACAAGGAGGAGAAGCTATTCCGTGCGCTCGAGCGGCATCTGATTGCGGACAGGCTCTCGAAGGGATTTCAGGGCGATGTCGACGCGTTCATTGCGTTCTCCCTGTCAGTGCAGAACCGCCGGAAGAGTCGTGTTGGCTACGCGCTTGAGAATCATCTCGAGCATGTCTTCACTACCCTCAAGGTGCCCTTTGTTCGCACGCCGGTGACTGAGAACAAGGCGAAACCGGACTTCCTCTTCCCAGGCATCTCAGAGTACCGGGACCCGTCGTTCGACCCTGTCAGATTGACAATGCTGGGCGTGAAGTCCACTTGCAAGGATCGCTGGAGACAAGTGCTCTCCGAGGCGGACCGGGTCCCTGAGAAGCACCTGCTGACGCTGGAGACCGCGATAAGCACGGCTCAGACGGACGAGATGAAGGACAAGCACCTGCAGCTTGTTGTCCCTCGCCAGCTGCATGCGACGTACACGCCTCCGCAGCAGAAATGGCTAGTGGACCTTCATGGGCTGGTTGAGCGCGTGAAGGCGCAACTCTCGGTCCACTGAGACGTCTGTCTAAGCCTAATGACTGCACACTCGATGGATTGGTTCGAGCGCATCACAGGGTTCCGCGAGGGACCGTACGCTGAAACGCAGCGTCGACTCTCAGTCGTCGCCGGAAATCTGCACGCGGACGGCAAAGATTCCGGCTATGCCATTGGACGGCTGGAGATCCTCAGTCTCGCGGATCTGCGAGCACGAGCGACGAAACTGATGAGTGCCGGTCAGCCACTGCAGGCTGATGTGATCCAGGGCGACGTCCGCAAGCTGCACGCTGCTTCAGAAAGCGGGGGTGCTGTTTTTCAGGTCGCCTCTCAATTCAATCTTCTTGAGATGGTCGGTCCGGACGTTACGCCGGAAGATGGTGTGACCCGCTACGCCTACGATCGCACGCAAGGCCCTGCGTGTGCGATAGCCGGTGGCGCGGGCACGATCTACCGCAATTACCTGTTGCCAGTGGCTGGAGGAGCAGGGCAGACACGCCAGCGTCAGGTCGACTGCCTTCTCGAACTCGGAAAAGCCCTCGGTAATGCGGATAGCTCGCTGTGGAAGATGCGCAATGGCTACGCGCTTGCCACCGAGGAGAGCCTGGAGCGGTTGAATCAGCTGTTGCGATCGCGAAACGCTGACCAGCTCGACGAACTGCGTGCTTTGGTCAGGGTCGGGGTTCAGTGGAACGTACAGGTGACGGACCCCGGGGCGCATCAGATGGTCACCCAGGTCTACTGCTCGGCGCTTCCAGTGGCGTACTGCCGTGCGCCGGCGCATCTATGGGCGGCGTTCGCCAAACTCGTACTCGAGGCTGCCTATGAGGCAACGTTGCTTGCCGCAGTGTTGAACCGGGCGCAGACAGGCAATCGGACTGTCTTTCTGACCCGCCTTGGTGGAGGTGCTTTTGGCAACGAGGTCAGCTGGATCCATTTGGCGATCTCACGCGCCATGGAGCTCGCCGCACATAGCGGCCTGCTAGTGCGCCTGAATACCTACGCCCCTGCGACACAGGACATGCTGGATCTCGTGCAGCCTTATCGCGTGTGACCATGAGCACTGCCGTTTGACAGCTTCGCGTGCCCCCGCCGAAGGACGGCAGTGTGCATGGTCCAGGGGAATCTCAGGTCATAGAGAACATCATGAACAGCATCCAGGTCGAAGCGAGGTATCGCAATAAGGGGGGGAACTGGAAGGATTCGGATGACCAGTTCAACCGGTTTTTCCGCTTCGACCACGGCGGCGGCAAGGTGGTGGGAATCGGAAATGCTGCGGGGTTCCGCGCGAAAGGGCGGGCAGGCAGCGGCGCGAGCAAGTCGATCGTGGACTGTGCTTTCTGCGTTCTGGTCACGAATCTTGGTGAACGTGAGTGGCCTGATAGCCTAGATCGGGAGACGGGCCTATTTACCTACTATGGTGACAACCGAAAGCCGGGGCACACCATTGAAGACACCCCGCTTGGCGGGAACCGACTTCTTGCCTCAGCGTTTGGGAAAGTTCATCAGGGCAAGCGCTCTGCAGTACCGCCCTTTCTCTGTTTCGAGAAGGTCGCGACCAGCTCGGGCACCTACATGAGGTTTCTCGGTCTCGCGTGTCCTGGCGCAGAAGGGCTATCTGCCACAGAGGATCTGGTTGGAGTGTGGCGGATGACGAAAGGGGAGAGGTTCCAGAACTACAGGGCGGTATTCAGCATTCTCGAAGTCGATTCCGTGCCGAAGTCCTGGCTGCAGGATCTTGTCTCGGGCAGCTCCCCAGCGGATTCCGAGCACTGTCCCAAGGCTTGGAGGCATTGGGTCCAGACAGGTAAGTATCAGAACCTGGTTTGCGAGCCCCAGAAGGTGCCGCGGTCCAAAGCAGACCAAATGGGGGCTAATCCCGAAGAGCACGATGTTCTGAATCGGGTGTACAACGAGCTTACGCCGAGAGAGTTCGAGTTTGCGGCGATGGAGCTCACAAGAATGCTCGACCGAAGCTTCGTCGACCTCGTAGTCACCCGGCCAAGTCGCGATGGAGGGAGAGACGTCGTAGGGAGGTACATCGTTGGGCACGACAAGCACCGGGTTGGCCTGACAGTTGCCATCGAGGCAAAACGGTGGAAGCCAGGTTCGGCGGTCGGTGTGCGGCAGATGATGCGGCTCATCTCAAGACTTAAGCATCGGGATTTGGGTGTTTTCATGACAACCGGATTCTTCGAAACGCAGGTACAGCAGGAGCTCATAGACGACGAGCACCCGGTACTGCTAGTCAGCGGGGGAGACATTGCGCGTCTCCTCATCAAGAATGATCGCGCGTCACCAAAGCAATTTGCTGCGTGGGTGACGTCAATCAAGAGCGCCGCAGGTACGCTGGGAGCAGGCTCAGAACTAGCTCTCGCGGCATGAATGAGACTCCGCCCAAGGGCAGTGTCTCACCAGCGGGGGCATCTCACGCGAGTGGCTTAGCGCTCGGCTGGCGCGCCGCCATGCGTCAAACGGTACTACCGAGCTGTCGGTGCGTCCGGGAGAAAGCTCCGGCCGACGCGCCGGAGCTCGCTCCCCTTTCCTAATCGTCGTCGTCTTCCGCATCTGCCTTCACGGTGTCCAGCCACTCGTCAATGCGCTGGTGCACAAGGCGCCCAAATTCGGGGTAGAAGTCCGAGCTTGCCTCGAGGACGAAGGCATGCACATCGTCTCTGGGGTACCCGTGCTCGCAGAAGTTCACGTGCAGGCAGTCCGTGAGATCCCAGGCTTCGAGGAAGAAGTCAGTGAGCTCCCGAAGCGATAGCGGCCCCCCGAACTCCCTCGACACGCAGTCCGACAACGTACCGCCTTCGTACTCATCCACGACGCGAACCACGACCCGCCCGTCTGCCTCCGATGCGTAGACGCAGGTCACATCCATCGTCGTGGAGGCTATGACGATGCGGGCGACCTCCACCTCCCCAGGCTTTCGCTCTGGCAGGTACTCACCGCCCAGCAGACTGGGATGGAAACTGCCCCATGCGCGCCGCGCGTCATCGCCGAGGTGCTCGCTCAGAAGAGGCTCCGGCAAGTCGGTGCTGTCCGCAAGGCTGCGTTCGTACAGCCGTTTGCGCGCCGCACCGCGAATGGAGGATGAAAGCCTGATCCCGAGCCGATCGGCCCAAAGGTAGGAGCGTGGGCGCTGGTCCAGATCAACGGGCGAAGAAGAGCTGCTGCTCATGAGGTTCTCCGGTTTAGCCGTGTTTTGCGGAGCAGGGGACGGCAATCGGGCAAAGCACCCCGGCCGATCGACGCAACAACGCGCCGGCGAGGCCACGCCAACATCAAGAGCGGGGGGAGAACGCAGAGACCGGCTTGGTTGCCCCAGACGGGCCGCATCGCATTTCGCGAACCACCTTGCCCCGGGGGCAGGTTGGTGCTGGCGTTACCCAGCTCTTGATGCTGGAACCAGTTTAACAGTTAGGCCAGGATCGTGGTAGCGGCGTCGCTGCCTTGTACGGGCAGCTGTCTGCTGCGCCGCAGCATTGGCGGAAGCAATCGAACCCGGAACAGGCTTCTCCAGGCTCGACGGGCGCCGAAGGTCGGATGGAGACCCATGCGCCGCACAGGATGCGATGCAAGCATTGCGAAGTTCCCTGCCGCAGACGGTTGGTTGCCCACTTGTAACTAATCGACCAGAATGGCGCACGCACGGAGGGGGATACGGGGCACGGTGCCGCGTGCCCGGCGCGTTTCTGAGAGCAGTCGATGTACCTTGAGAACCTGAAGATCGAAACAGTTGCGACCGAGAAGATCGCACCTAACGAGAAGAAGGAAGCTGACCTCTACGCCCGAATCGGATACCGATTAGAAGAAGCTCTCGCTGACCTCGTAGACAACTCGATCGACGCTGAGGCAAAGAATGTCCTGATCCGGTTCCAGAAGTATGGGGAGGGGATCCACAGCGTCCTGATCGTTGACGACGGACGCGGGATGTCCAAGTCCGGTCTAAAAGAAGCGATGCGAATTGGTTCTGACACTAACAAAGGACCATCGCAGCTCGGGAAGTACGGGACCGGTCTGAAGTCGGCGTCACTGAGCCAAGCGCAGTCGGTGACGGTGCTCTCACGGCAGAACGGCATTGCAGTTGGACGCCGATGGACCATCCAGGGCATCCGCAGCGGTTGGATCTGCGAGAGGCTAAACGCTGACCATTGCTCCCGTGCAATGAACGCTGACTTCGGACCGGTCGAGACGCACCAAGCGGGAACGATGGTCATATGGGAGCATCTTGAACACCTGCGAGCATCTCGCAGCAGTCTCGAGAAGGTTCTCGACAGGGCCCGCAAGACTGTTGCCAATGAACTTGCTATCCGATTCCATAGGCTGCTAGAGGCAGAAGCGGTTCAGATCTGGATAGATGAGGCCGACGTCACTGATGAAGCAGCGGGCGAGCCCGTGCCGGTGCTCCCCCTCAATCCGTTCTCCCATGGCGGCTGCGGCATGTCGGGATACCCGAAAGAGCTTTCGATCGAGCTGCAAAAGCACCGGGCATCCCTAAAGCTTGAGCTCCATATTTGGCCCGCCAAGTCGAACCTCCCCGGCTACAGATTGGGCGGAGGAAAGGTCGCCTCTCGACAGGGCTTCTACTTCTATCGGAATGATCGGGTGATTCAAGCCGGCGGATGGAATGGGCTCCAAGGAGACGACAGCGAGCCGCACCTCTCTCTTGCTCGTGTCGCAATCGACCTTCCACCTAAGTTGGAGTCGCTCTTCAAGCTCGATATCGGCAAGTCCATGATCGATCCCCCTGTGGAGTTCTCGGTTGCGTTGGAGAGCGGGGAGACAGGCGCGGTCTTTCGAAAGTTCTTGAAGGATGCCGAAGCTACATACCGGCATCAAAAGAGGCAGGATTCCGCCAAGTTCGCATTCACCGGAGGCAACGGATTCCCCGCGGCAGTCAGGAAGAAGATGAGGGCCGCACTCAGCGAAAAGGGCCTGCCCGCGCCTTCGGAGGGCGCCGTCCGCTGGACGCGGCTTCCTGCTGACGAGCTGTTCAGAATCGAGCCTGCAAGTGCCGAGATCCAGTTGAACAAGAACTTTCAAGCCACCATTGAGCGTGACTCCGCTGGTGCGGCGGTGTTGGTCAAAGCCTTGTTCTTGCTCCTCTTCCAAGACGACTTGGCGAAGTCTTTCATGACGGAAGCTAGCCGAGACCGCATCCGTCGCATCAACCAGGCGTTGCTCGCTACGCTCCCCTGATGGCAGCTGTCGAAAATCTGACTTGGGACAATCTCCGCCAGATGCTGAAGGCGGGCTTGCCGTTCGCGCAGCCTCTCGGCGGGCGTAGAGGCGTTCAGCTCATCTGGAGTGGCAAGCCTGACGAACTGGCAATCCGCCTCCCGTGCAAAGAGAGCGATGCGGCGCCAAGAGTCGCATTAGCTCATCTGCAGGTGCGGAGGGTTAACGTTGGGCCAGATGCTTGGCTCGAGATCGCGGCGCGGAACCTTGCCGACCTGCAGCCGTTTCACCAGCTTGGTGTTCTGTGCGCCCGCATCTACGACGCTCCGGGGATGACCGCGGACCGCGCGATTCTTAGAGGACTCGAGACTTGGGGAGAACTCCTCAAGCGACGCGCACTTCTCTCGGAAGACGTCCAACTTGGGCTGCGGGGAGAACTGACCGTGCTGGAGGCGCTGCTGGCCGCGGAAGGGCCAGCTGCAGTCGAGGCGTGGACAGCTTACAACCCAGCTATTCCAGGACGGCATGACTTCCGAATGAAAACGTTCGAGCTGGAGGTGAAATCAACCCGTCAGCGAACGAGACGCCATTGGATCAGCAGCCTGCAGCAGCTTGCGCCGAGTCCGGACTTCAGTCTGTGGCTTGTGTCACTTCAGTTCGAACATGCTGGCGCGCAGAACGGAGGCACTCTGCCACAGCTTGTCAGCCGGATTCGCGCATGCCTCGCAGCCGATGCTGCGCGGCTCGAGCGCTTCGAACAGCTCCTCGCTCTTGGGTTGTATCGAGACCAGGACGCGGAGTTCTACGACGAGAAGATGATCCTGGCGTCGGAGGTGAAAGTCGTAGCCGTGGACGATCAGCTGCCTCGCCTTACGCGCGAACTACTGAAGCCTTCCATCTCCGCGGCGGCGCTGCAGCGGCTCCTCGACGCGCGATATGAGGTAGACCTCGAAGGTTTGGGTGACGGTCTTGGTGGCACTTCGTACACTCAAATTTTCGGCACTTTCAAGTTTGGATGAATCGCTGTGGATTTCGAAGCTCTTCTCGATACGGCACTGAATCTGATGCGGAGGGGGCCGAGCGATCTGGTGCGCGCGCTCGAGTTCGCTGCTGATGCCAATCAGGAAAACTGGCCAGACGTTGCCGGAACGCTGCGGGAGCACTTGGCTTCCAACGATCCGAATGATGCAGTCGTCACCCGACTCGCGTTCTCCATACGCCAATGGGACCATGAGGAGGCTCCATCTTGGGCAGGAAGCACCCCCGCGCACAGCTCTGAAAGGCGGGATGAAATCTGCCGCAAATTGGGGCTGCACGCAGGCGACTGCTCGCTGCTTAAGTCTGCCGTCCCTCCGTTCACTCGCGAGGAGCGGGCGACAGTCATAGCGACATCTCACGAGCCTTGGTATGAGCAGGGTCGCGCGACCAGAAAAACCTTCTATTGGGACGCGTACGTCGGGCAGCTCCGGGCTCCAGGATCCGGATGGAGTTCAGACGCTGTAGGGGTCCTCTCGAATAGTACGGAAGACATAGTGTCGCGACTCTCAGACCCGTCGCGATCAGACATGTACCCAGTTAAAGGCCTTGTTGTCGGGTATGTGCAGAGTGGTAAGACTGCACACTTCACCGGCGTGATCGCGAAGGCCATTGACTCAGGGTACAAGCTGATCATTGTGCTCGCGGGCACGTTGAACATTCTCCGTCGGCAGACGCAGCGGAGGCTAGACAAGGAGCTCGTTGGGAAGGAACAGCTCCCAGCGGCGGAGTACGCCAATGACAGTGACTGGTCCAAATTTCTGTCCCATGGCGGGCGCCCGAGCGAGCTAGGCAGCTTTGATATTGAGAGGCTGACTGGCCTCGAGGATGACTACAAGCCACTGAGATCGCGCCAAGCTGCCTTGAGATTCACCCGCGTCGATCCTGGGCTCCCATTCAATCACCCTCGTAATCTCTCGAGGGCGCCAGCACGTCTGGTAGTGATAAAGAAGCTACCGAAGATCATCGAAGACCTTAACCAAGATCTTATTGAACTTAAGAAGCAGGGCGCCAAGCTGGATGAGATCCCGACGCTTGTGATTGACGACGAGTCCGACCAAGCGTCCGTCAATACGGTGAATCCAACCAAGGCTGAACGGGACCAGCGAACTGCGACGAATGGTGCAATTGTTGATCTGTTGAAGCAATTACCACGGGCCCAGTACGTCGGCTACACGGCCACGCCGTTCGCGAACGTATTCATTGATCCTGACGACGCGGAGCAACTGTTCCCCAAGGACTTCATAGTCAGCCTGCCGCGGCCACAGGGCTACATGGGTGTGCGGGACTTCTTCGACTTCGATTCTGAAGAGGGCCAACCAGGTGAAAATGAGAGACGGCACGTTCGCTTTGTCCGAGGGGACGATGGCTTCGCCGACAACCTTCCCAGAGCCATCGATCTGTTCGTTCTCACCGGGGCGATCAAGCTGTTCAGGCATAAAGCCGACCCAGCGTTGCGCTTTAAGCATCACACGATGCTTGTCCACCATGCAGCCCAGACTGAGGTTCACGAACAGCAAAGGGATGCAGTAGCCGCATTGGTCACGGCTGCAGCATTCACGTCGGGAGTCGGCTTGGCACGACTTGAAGCGCTATATGAAAGCGACATTGCGCCCCAGCTAGATCCGTTGCTCCCCAATCCGCGCGGATTCACAGACCTCCGACCGTATATCAGCCTGTGCATCGCCAAGCTGCAGCAGCAGCACAAGGTCGTGCGGATCGTGAATGGAGACGAGCGGAATATTGATGACACGCCAGACTTTGATGGCGGTCCGGTTTGGGCCATCCTGATCGGAGGAACAAAGCTGTCCCGCGGCTACACCGTTGAAGGTCTGACAATCTCCTACTATCGCCGGCGCGCCGGTGCCGGTGACACACTCATGCAGATGGGCCGCTGGTTTGGCTTCCGCGCTGGCTACAAAGATCTTGTTCGCTGGTTTGTTGGCGTCGAGGAGCCAATCGGTAAGAGCGGCAAGACCGCCAACCTGTACCTGCAGTTTCGGGCGCTGTGCAGAGATGAAGAGGCGCTCCGGTCCGAACTCACGCGATATGCAGATGACCGCAGCATATTGCCGCGCCAAGTGCCGCCGCTGGTCCATTCGCATCTGCCGTCACTGAAGCCCACTGCCAAGAACAAGATGTACAACGCAGTGCTCAAGTTCAAGAATCTCGGCGGGCGTTGGGTCGAAAAGGCTAAGGTCGCTGTATCGGCGACTGAGCGCTCAACCAATCTCGCGCGGGCCGCCAAGCTACTTGCCTCGCTTAAGCTCGAGCAAACCACCCTTGCCGCTAGATCGAAGGGAAGCTTAAGCAGTTTCGGGGCGTATGTTGCTGCAGCGGCGGGGTCTGATGTCCTGCACTTCCTCTCGGATTTCAAGTGGGCTGACGGTGCTCGGTCTTTCCAGCATGAAATGGAGTACCTGTCTGGCAATCACGGGGACACCGGGATCACTCGATGGCTTGTAGTCGTTCCGCAGGTCAGGGGCAAAGACCTGACGTGGGCGGAGGCTGGTTTGGCCAATGTGACCGTCGCAGCCCGGGGCTATGACGATGAAACTGGATTCAGCGTTTTCTCTGAGCCCCGTCATCGTGAGCTAGCCAAGCTCCTCGGCGGAGTGCCGAACGATCTGACTGATCCCAGCGAGTCCTTGATTCGTTTGGCTGAGCCGGGCACTGCAGTCCTCTTTCTGTTTCTGGTGCATGACAAGAGGCTCGTCCCGTCTGCTCTGCGCTGGTCTGAGATCACACTTGGAGTGGGCCTGCAGCTGCCGCCCTCTAGGATTCCGCAGCAAGTTGTGTGGACAGTCATGAACGAAAGTCAGAAGGACGCCGTCGTCGTGGACTCATAGGGTCAAGCTCGCCGTCTTTCTGCCTCACGGACGATGCCCAAGTGCAGGCGACAAGCGCTACCCTTGGTAGACCGCCCCCGCCAAGGCAGCCTTGATGGGCTGACACTGGTGCAGGCGGCCGGCTTGCCTGCCGAGGTTTGCTAGCCGTTTGCTGGCCATTTGTGGTAAGTTTGTGGCTCGTTCGTTGCACGTGTCGCCTTCACACGGCAGTGCTCTCGCCTTGATTGCTGCGCGTAGGCCACGCGGCACCCGGAGATTGTTTCCGGCGTACTTCATCTCCCGTGTTGGTGCTTCGCCCGCACCGCATCTTCCCCACGCCATCTTTCAGTTGATAGTTGGCACTTTCAGCCTTTTCAAGCTCGTTAGCTGCTGCGTACTGTATGGGGGCTTAGATTGGGGCGGGCTGCGCGACTGACCTGCAAAGTAGCCTAAGAGAAGGTAGCTTTCAGCTCTTGATGCGGCTGCTGACCACTCTGCCGAATCCTCTTGAACGGAAGAAGCACCCCGCGCCGGCCGTTGGATCACCGGAACCCGAACAAGGGCGGAAACAGCAACACCACCACCCCCGCCCACCCCGCAATCACAGCTAGGTAGTCCATCTGCCAGCCACAAAGCCGCGAGAAGGGCAGCCCGCCCCGCAGGAAGCCGGCGTACAGGACGGCGGATCCGGCCAGGTTGGCCAGCAGCACGAGGTTCATGCCGAGCGCGGCGAGGCGGTTGGGCGTGGATCCGAACGCCGCGATGCGCTCGCCGATCGCCCAGAGCGCGATGCAGTCCACCGCCAGCGTGGCCGCGAGCAGGACGATCTGGATCCCGTCGGACAGCCCCGGCTGCGCCAGTGGATCGCGTGCCGAGATCGCGTACAGCAGCAGCCCGAAGATCACCACCAGCAGCAGGTCCAGCGCGGCCAGGATGTCGCGTTCGACGTCCATGCCGCGGCCGGTGCCCACCATGGTGGCGACGAATCCCAGCAGCACCAGCGCGAACAGGGGACTGAAGATGCGGGCCAGCAGGGGCGCCATGTCCTGGACCACGCCCTGCTTCGCTTCCACCAGCCATGCGGCAACGACGGTCGCACCCGCGATGCCGCAGGGCACGATCCACTCCTGCACCAGCGGTTCCGCGTCGATGCCGATGGCACGGAAGAGGGCGACGGTGAGCCCGATCAGCACGCCGCCGCCGAGGGCCATGAGCACGAGGTGGATGAAGAACTCGCCGGTGAAGCGGATGAAATCCATGCGGCCCGCGTTGCCACGCCACAGACCGCCGACATGGGCCATGCCGACGAGCAGCCAGAGCGCGATGGGCAGGTGGAGCATCGCCAGCGCGTGGGTGTCGGCGGGGTCGTTCGCGTGCGCCGACCGGAAGGGAAAGGCATTGACGGTGACCGCTGCCAGGACGAACGCCGCCGCAAGCCCCAACCGGCGCGCGGGTGCGACCGCACGCGCCCACGCGAAGTAAGCGGCCACGAAGGGCAGGGTGAAGAATCCGATGTTCAGCGGGTAGAACAGGCTGCGATCGGGGTCGAACACGACACCGAACAGCGCCGGCACCTTGATGGCCAGCGCCGCCGCCACGGCCAGGGCCAGCGCCGTCCACATCGATTGCCGGGAGCGACCGTCGGGGCGTGCGTGGCGGCCTCGCTCGGAGCCGCTTGCCGAGGAGACGAACTGCTGCCAGAGGCCCGCGGCGTGCTCGCGCGCGAACTCGCGCGTCCCTTCATCGACGCCGCCCAGGCGCTTGAGCGCGACGAGGAAGGCTTCGTCCCGCGCCAGCCCCTTGCGCACCAGCACGCGCATCTGCGCGCGCAGGACATCTTCGAGTGCCGCGAGGTCCGAGGGACGGGTCGCGTGGCGTTCGGTGAGGTAGGCGCGCCAGGCCTCGATCTGCTGGTCCGGCATGCCTGGCCTCCGCAAGACTTCGAAGCCAGGAATTATTCCGGGAAGGCCTCCGCCTCGGTGAGATCCAGCGCTTGCTGGATCAACCCGACCATCTCGTCCACCTGCTCGCGCGTCAGGATCAGCGGCGGCGCAACGATCATCCGGTCGCCGACAGCCCGCATCACCAGGCCGTTCTCGAAACAGTGCTTGCGGCAGGCCATGCCGAGCGCGATCCCCGGAGCGATCGCTTTCCGGGACGCGTCGCGGCACAGCTGGATGGCGGCCATCAGCCCGCAACTCTGGACCTCCGCCACCATCGGGTGATCGGCCAGCTTCGCGAGTTGCTCCGCCACGTAAGGCCCGGTGTCTTCGCGCACCCGCCGGATCAGATCCTGCTGCTCGATGAGGTCCAGGTTCGCCAGGGCCACCGCGCACGCGACCGGGTGGCCCGAGTACGTGTAGCCGTGCTCGAACTCGCCCCCGCGCTCGATCAGGGCGTTCGCCACCCGCTCCGCGACCATCACGCCGCCCAGGGGGACATAGCCGCTGGTCACGCCCTTCGCGAAGGTCATCAGGTCCGGCCGGGTGCCGAAGGTTTCGCAGCCCCACCACCGGCCGGTGCGCCCGAAGCCGCAGACGACCTCGTCGCTCACCAGCAGGATGCCGTGGCGGTCGCAGATGCGCTGGATCTCGGGCCAGTAGGTCGGGGGCGGCACCACCACGCCGCCGGCGCCCTGCACCGGTTCGCCGATGAAGGCGGCGATCCGGCCGGGCCCGATCTCGGCGATCTTGTCCTCCAGCCAACGGGCGGCGACCAGACCGAACTCATCGCGGCTGAGTCCCTTCGCCGCGCCGTCGCGGTGGGCCCAGAAATGCGGCTGGTCGATGTGGACGATGTCCGGGATCGGCAGGCCTCCTTGCGCGTGCATGGCGGCCATGCCGCCCAGGGACGCCGCCGCCATCGTGGAGCCGTGGTACGCATTGCGCCGCGAGATGATCACCTTGCGGTCGGGCTGGCCCAGCAGGTCCCAGTAGCGGCGCACCAGCCGGACCACGGTGTCATTGGCTTCCGAGCCGGAGCAGCTGAAGAACACGTGGCGGAACGGCGCCGGCGCCAGTGCGGCCAGGCGCTCGGCCAGCGCGGTGGCCGGTGGCGTCGTGGTCTGGAAGAAGGCGTTGTAGTAGGGCAGGGTCCGCATCTGGTGCGTGGCCGCCTGCACGAGAGCCTCCTGGCCATAGCCGACGTTCACGCACCACAGGCCGGCCATGGCATCGAAGATCCGCCGGCCATCGGTGTCCCACACGTACACGCCGTCCCCGCGCGTGATCACGCGCACCCCCTTGGCGGCGAGCGCGCGGTGGTCCGTGAACGGATGCAGGAAATGCGACGCGTCCGCGGCTTGCCACTCCGCGGTGCTGCGTCGCACGAAGGTCGGCAGGTCGGTCGGGAAGGCAGGCGCATTGGCGGTCATGGTGCCTCCCGGTCAGACATGGAGCAGCAGGTGCTCGCGTTCCCACGGCGAGATCACGCGCATGAATTCCTCGTGCTCGAGATCCTTGATCTCCGTGTACACGGTCACGAACTCCTTGCCGAGCACTTCGGCCAGGTCGCCCTCGGCGCGCAGCAGGGACACGGCCTCGCTGAGGCTGCGCGGAAGCTCGAACGCACTCTGGTAGGCGCTGCCCTTGCATTCCTCGGTGGGTTCGATGCGCTGCTCGATGCCCAGCAGGCCGCAGGCCAGCGTGGCCGCCAGGGCCACATAGGGATTCGCATCCGCGCCGATCACCCGGTTCTCGATGCGGCGGGCCTGCGGCGTCGATACCGGGGAACGGATCCCGACCGTCCGGTTGTCTATGCCCCAGTGGATGTTGATCGGGGCGGCGGTGAACCGGGCGAGGCGCCGATAGCTGTTGACGTAGGGCGCGAACAGCGCCATGGCGGCCGGGATGTATTTCTGCAGGCCGCCGATGTACCAGTAGAACTCCTGGCTCGGCGTCCCGTCCTCGTTGCTGAACAGGTTGCGACCCGAGTCCCGGCTCACCAGGCTCTGGTGCACGTGCATCGCGCTGCCCGGCTCGCCCGCGATCGGCTTGGCCATGAAGGTCGCGTACATGTCGTGCCGCAGGGCCGCTTCGCGGACCGTGCGCTTGAACAGGAAGACCTCGTCGGCCAGCGCGAGCGGCGCCGAATGGAAGAAGTTGATCTCCATCTGGCCGGCGCCCACCTCGTGGATCAGCGTGTCCACGTTCAGTTCCATCTTCTCGCAGTAGTCGTAGACGTCCTCGAACAGCGGATCGAACTCGTTGACGGCATCGATGGAGTAGGCCTGGCGCGAGGTCTCGGACCGGCCGCTGCGGCCTATGGGTGTCTTCAGCGGCAGGTCGGGGTCCGTGTTGCGGGCCACGAGGTAGAACTCAAGCTCCGGCGCGATCACGGGCACCCAGCCCTTGCGATCGAACAGCGCGCAGACACGGCGCAGGACGGCCCTGGGCGCGAACGGCACGAGCCGGCCGTGGCGGTCGTAGCAATCGTGGATCACCTGCGCCGTCGGGTCGGCTGCCCAGGGCACGATCCGCACGGTCGCGGGATCGGCGACCAGGTGCATGTCGGCGTCGTTGCGGCTGACCACGTCGAAGTAGGGCCCTTCGGACGGGTATTCGCCGGTGACGCTCATCGCCACCACGACCTCGGGCAGCCGCATGCCGCGGTCCTCGGTGAACTTCTCGCGCGGAAGGATCTTGCCGCGGGCCACGCCGGTGAGGTCCGGCACGAGGCACTCGATTTCCGTCACGCGGTGCTCGTTGAGCCAGTTGTCCATCTCGGCAAACTGGAATGGCCGACGGTCCTGCGCGATGGCGGTGGTGGAAGGGGCCCGCGGTCGCGCCGGGGTGGCGCCAGCGGAAGCGCTGGAACCGGTGCGGTCACCCTGCCGATCCGCGTCCGGACCGGCTCGCGCCCGGGCGGAAGGACGGGAATCGTCCACGCTGCCGAGCTTGGTGGTTTCGTCGATGACCGGGCCCACGCAAGCATCGTATGCGCCGGCCTAGCGCTGGAGTGGGCAACCGAGGGAAAACGATGCGCTAGTACGGGTCGATCGACCTCCTGTCGGGCTGGCGTGGCGTTGAGCTTGCCAGCGCGGCGGCGAAGCTCTGGCGTTGGTGCTGGCCTCGAAGGCCCGTAACGTTCAGGTAGGCCAGGCTACCGTCGAGATGATCTTGCTGATGCCCCACCATCCTCACGCCACGCTCACCTCGCTGCCCGCCCGTGGCCTGTCCGGCGACGCATCCGCCGAAAGCAGATCCAGCAGGTCACGCGCGAACGGCGGCAGGGCAGCGAAGCTGCGGATGCAGATCTGCATCGAGCGCGTCGCCCAGGCATCGCTCAGCGGGACGATGGTGATGGCCAGGTCGCGCGCGTGGCGACGGGCGGCCGACTCGGGCAGGACCGCGATGCCGACGCCGGCGTCAACCATTCGGCAAGCGGACTCGATGCTGTCCACCTGGATGCGCACCTTCAGCGCCCGGTGCATGCGCTCGCCGGCCTGGCGCAGGAATGAATTGATCGCACTGGCGTCGTGCATCGCGACATGGCCCCAGGCCAGCGTTTCGCCGAAGCTGACGGGACCTGCGTGCTCCAGCTCATGGCCGCGGGGAACCAGCACCACCAGGCGATCGCGACGATAGGGATGGGTCTCCAGGGCGTCGGTGCAGACCTCGCCCGCCACGATGCCGATGTCCGCCTGTCCCTCGGACAGGGCACGGACGATGTCGTGGGACAGGCGTTCCTGCAGGTCGATGTCGACATCGGGATGCTCGCGCAGGTAGCGGCGCACGACCGGCGGCAGGTGCCCGGCCAGCGCGGTGGTGTTGGCGAACAGGCGAAGGTGTCCCTTGGCGCCGGCGGTGTACTCGCGCAAGTCGGCACGCATGTGTTCCAGCCGCGCGAAGACCACGCGCGCATGCTCCACCAGGGACTGGCCTGCCGCGGTCAGCGTCACGCCCTGGCTGGTGCGGAACAGCAGGTCCGCGCCCAGGCTTTCCTCCAGGCCCTTGATGCGGGTGCTGGCCGCGGACAGCGAGATGTGCGAGGCCTCCGCGGCACGCGTCAGGCTGCAGGTGTCCGCGATGCGGACCATGAGCCGCAGGTCGACCAGGTTGAAGTGCATGGCAAAGGCCCTCGCGTTCCGGATGCGGCGCACGGCCGGCATGCCACGCACGCCCGGAGCCGCGGCAGTGTCGGCAGAAGTCCCGCCAGCGTCCATTGAGATTTGGAGGCGGCAGCCATGACGCAGCAGTTATGTCCGTGCGCCGCGATGCAGTCTGCTGCATCAGGGTTGTTCCGGACTTCCGTCCAGCCGAAGGCCGGCTTTGGGAATGACCAATTCACGTGGGCGGGTTGCGTTCCGAGAATGCGCGCAACCCAACACTCGTGCCCCCCGCCTTACCCATGTCGAAAACCGGAACACAGCACCTGAAGAGCCTCGCCGATGGGCGCCACATCTTCCTGGATGGCGAGCGGATCCAGGACCCCGCCAACCACCCGGCCTTCCGCAATGCCACGCGCACGGTGGCGCACCTGTATGACCTGCAGTCGGACAACCCGGAGCTCATGACCTTCAAGTCGCCGACCAGCGGTCGGCAGGTGGGCCGGCACTGGCAGCTGCCGACGTCGGCCCAGGACCTGGCCTTGCGCCGCCAGGCGATGACGCTCTGGAGCCGCGCGACCTGCGGCTTCTTCGGTCGCTCTCCCGACCACATCCCGACGTCGGTGTGCGGGATGCTGATGGACATCGAGCGGTTCCGCAAGGCGGATCCCGCGCGCGCGTCCGCCCTCCAGGGCTGGTTCGAGCATGCGCGCGACCAGGACCTGTACGTCACCTACACCATCGTCAATCCCCAGTCGAACCAGACGCGGGGGCCGGCGGACCAGGGCTTCGAGAACCACCCGGGCCTGCGCATCGTCGACGAGGACGGGCAGGGCCTCACCGTGCGCGGCGCCAAGATGCTCGGCACCGGCGCCGTGATGGCCAACGAGGTGTTCGTCGCCAACATCCAGCCGCTGCGCCCGGAGGAGGAGGCCTTCGCGGTGTCCTTCGCCCTGCCGCTCGGCGCGCCGGGGGTGCGGATCCTGTCGCGCAAGTCGTACGAGCAGCACGCCGTCTCCGAGTTCGACAACCCGCTGGCGTACTGCTACGACGAGAACGACGCCGTCGTGTACTTCGACGACGTGAAGGTGCCCTGGGACCGGGTCTTCGTCCACCGCGACATCGCGCTGGCGGCGTCGCAGTTCCGCGATACCTATGCGGCGCCCATGCAGAACCACCACTCGCAGATCCGCCTGTCGGTGAAGCTCCAGTTCCTGGCCGGATTGGCGCGGCGCATCGCCGAGATCAACGGCATCATCGACATCCCGCAGGTGCGCGACCAGCTCGGGCGCCTGTCGGCCTCGGTCACCATGGTCGAGAGTTTCGTCCATGCGATGGAAGCCACCGGCGAGCAGGTCGGGGACTACTACGCGCCCAACCGCTCCGTCATGCACGCGGCCACCTGCATCACGCAGGAGCTGTATCCGCAGTTCGTCACCACGGTGCGCGAGCTCGCGGGGGGCGGAATGATCATGCTGCCCTCCTCGCGCGAGGATTTCGCCAACGGCGAAATGCGCGAGCTGATCGGCCGTACGCAGCGATCCGGCGTGACCGATGCCTACGGCCGCGTCAAGACGCTGAAGCTGGCCTGGGATGCAGTCGGCTCGGAGTTCGCCTCCCGCCACGTGCAGTACGAGATGTTCTACGCCGGCGCGACCGTGTTCCAGCGCGCCGCCGCGTACCGCAACTTCGACTGGGGCAACGCGGCCAGCCTGGTCGACAGCGTGCTGGGCCGCTACGACCTGCCGGCGGAGATGCGCCCCGCCGCCGCATGAACTGATCTTCAAGAACGACCAGGAGACTCCCCATGATCCGACGCCGCCACCTTCTCGCCACCGCCGCCGGCGCTGCCCTGCCGGCGTTCGCGCCCGCCGCCGACCGGCCGCTGCTGTTCAACAGCTTCCTGCCCTCGTCGCACCCGCTGTTCGGCCGGGTGCTCAAGCCGTGGGCCGACGAGGTCGCCAAGGCCACGTCGGGGCGCGTGAGCTTCGACACGCCGGCCGGCAGCGTCGCGCCCCCGCCGCAGCAGATGGACGCTGCCGCCAAGGGCATCATCGACGTGGGCTACCAGTTTCTGGGGAACCTGAGCGACCGCATCAAGCTCCCGCAGATGACCAACCTGCCCCTGCTGCACACGGGCGCGCGGGCCAGCTCGGTGGCGCTGTGGCGCACCCACGCCCGCTACTTCGCGTCGGCGGCCGAGTTCCGGGACGTGCACCTGCTCGGCCTGTGGGTGATGTATCCCGCCACGGTGTTCGCGATGAAGCGGCCGATCGCCGGGACCGAAGACCTGAAGGGGCTGAAGGTCTGGAGCACCCCGGGATTCCCCTCGCGCGTGCTCGAGGGCATAGGCGCGTCCGTGGTGGCGACGCCGGCAGTGCGCAGCTACGAGATCATCTCGGCCGGCACCGTCGATGCCTTCGCCAGCTACGCCGTCTCCGATGCGGCCGCCTTCAACACGCTGCAATACGCCAAGCAGGTGCTGGACCTTCCCGGCCACCTGCAGGCGCCGTCGTTCGCGTTGTTCATCAGCAAGCGCGCCTGGTCGCGCATCTCGCCGCAGGACCAGCAGGCGGTCACGGCCCTGAGCGGGGAAGCGCTGGCCGCCCGCCTCTCGGCCTTCGACGAGATCGAAGCGAAGGCGCGGCAGGCGGCGCTGGCGCAGGGCATCCGGATCGAGCCTGCCGGCGCTTCGGTGGTCGACGCGGTGCGCCGCGCGGCCGCGCCGCTGGAGCAGGCCTGGCTGGCGGACGCCGCGCGCCTGGGCGTCGATGGGAAGGCGGCGCTGGCGTTCTACCGGCAAGAGGCGAGCAAGGCATGAGGTCGCCCGACCGGTTCGACACGGTCCTCGGCATCCTGTGCGCGCTGCCCTGCGCCGCCATCGTGGCCCTGACCTTCGTGGACGTGCTGGCGCGCTACCTGCTTTCCGCGCCCGTGCGCGGCAGCCTCGAAGTGATCGAGTTCTGCATGGCCCTCGTGATCTTCACGGCGCTGCCGCTGGTCACGCGCCATGGCGGCCATGTGACGGTCGAGCTGTTCGACCGCGCGGGCTCGGGTGTCGCGCGGCGCATCCGGCGCGCCCTGTGCGATGCGCTGAGCCTGCTGGCGCTGGGCCTCCTGAGCTGGCGGCTGTGGGTGTATGCGGCCGGCAGCGCACAGAGCGGCAGCAAGACGATGGTGCTCGGCCTGCATGAAGCGCCGCTGGTGCAGGCCATGGCGCTGTTCAGCGCGGTCAGTGCGCTGGCCGTGGCAGCTAGCCTGGTGGGCCAGTTCCGCAGGAGCGCGTCGTGACCGCAGCCCTGGTCGGCTTCGCGGCCGTGTTCGCGCTCGCCTTCCTCGGCGTGCCGCTCGGCTTCGCCACGCTGCTGGTCGGCGTCGGCGGGTTTGCGCTGCTGCGCGGACTCGAGCCCTCGTTCGAGCTGCTGGCGCAGACCGTGGTGGACGCCTCGGTGAACTACGGCATGTCGGTGCTGCCGATGTTCGTGCTCATGGGCGTGTTCGTGCAGAAGGCGGACATCGTCGACGACCTCTACAAGGCGGCCAATGCCTGGGTCGGGCACCTGCGCGGCGGCCTGGCGCATGCGACGGTGCTGTCGTGCGCGATGTTCGCGGCGATCTCCGGCAGCTCGATCGCCACCGCGGCCACCATGAGCCGGGTCAGCATCGCGCCGATGCGAAGGTTGGGCTACAGCGACCAGTTGTCCAGCGGGACGGTCGCTTCGGCCGGGGTGCTGGGTGTCCTCATCCCGCCGTCCGTCCCGCTGGTGGTGTTCGGGTTGCTGACGGAAACCGACATCCGCAAGCTGTTCATCGCCGCCGTGTTGCCGGGGCTGCTGCTGGCGGCTCTCTTCGCGCTGTCCGTGTGGCTGGCGGTGCGGCTGAACCCCAGCCATGGTCCGTCGGGCGATCGCAGCACGCTGGCCCAGCGCCTGGCCTCCCTGCGCGGCGTCTGGCCCGTGCTGCTGCTGTTCGTGCTGGTGATGGGCGGCCTCTATGGCGGCGTGTTCACGGCGACGGAGTCGGCCGGCATGGGCGCCGCCGGCGCGCTGCTGATCGGTGTCGCCCGGCGCCGCATCACGCTGGCCGTGCTGGTGGACAGCCTCGTGGACGCCGGCAAGACGACCGCCATGCTGTTCGCCATCGTCTTCGGCGCGCTGGTCTTCGCCAACTTCATCACCTTGTCCGGCCTGACCCACCAGCTGGTCTCCTGGATCCAGGATTCGGGCTTCAGCGCCGGCGGCGTGATCTTCGCGATGGCCGCGATCTACCTGGTGCTCGGCTGCGTCATGGAGGGCATGGGCCTGCTGCTGCTCACGGCGCCCCTGTTCACCACCATCGCGCTGCAGGCCGGGATCGACCCGGTCTGGTTCGGCGTGTTCGTGGTGATGCTCATCGAGATCGGCATGCTGACCCCGCCGGTCGGCATGAACCTGTTCACGGTGAAGGCGATGTGCCCCGAGATCGCGCTGTCGACGATCGTGCGCGGGTCGGCGCCGTTCACGGTCGCCAACCTGGTCGCCGTGGGCACCATCTGTGCCTGGCCGGCCCTGGTGCTGGCGCCACTGGGGTGGTTCTGATCCTGCACACGTCGTAAACACAGGAGGGCGGACGCGAGGCCGGCTGCTGGCATGACCCCGGCGCCGGCTCAGGCGTTCCCGTCACCTTTTCCGTTCTTCTGCGTCCAACCGGGAATGGATCTGCAGGACCGTCGGCCGAGGCATCTCGGCTGGCGCCGCTTCCGCGCGTCTCTACACCGCAGATGCCTACGTCCGATGCAGGACAAGGCCGGTAAGGAATCCAAGCGATCTCCTACAACCCCGCATGGCCCCACGTTCCACAGTCGAAGGAACTTCAAAAGGGGCAAAACCATGCGCACACCTGCACAGATAGCCGGCCACCCGATCCACCCGATGCTGGTGACGATTCCGATCGGCTTGTGGATCTTCTCGCTCGTCTGCGACTTCGTGGCGATGCAGTCCGCGGCGCCCGAGACCTGGGCGGCCGCCTCCTACTACGCGATGGTCGGGGGCATCCTGGGGGCGCTTGCGGCGGCGGTGCCGGGGCTGATCGACCTCATCTCGCTGCGCAACAACCCGGTGCAGTCGACGGCGCTCAAACACATGGCGCTGAACCTGGTGATCGTCGCGCTGTACGTGGTCAACGCCTGGATGCGCAGCGGCGACGCCGCGCCCGGCGGCACGCCGCTGCTGCTGTCGGTGGTCGCCATCGCGATGCTGCTGGTGTCCGGCTGGCTGGGCGGCAAGATGGTCTACGAGGCCGGCGTCGCGGTGCATGCGGACGAAGGCATGGCCACGTCCGGTTCGGACCAGCGGTGGCAAGAGCGCGCCGGATCACCGGCGTCGCGCGGCAGCTGGACGACGGGCATGACGGGCCGCGAGCACGCGGCGGCCAGCGATGCCACGCGTCCCTCCCGGGAGGCGGGGCGCAGCGACCGGCCCTTCGCCGGCGGTTCCAGCGACGAATAGGGCGGCCGGCGCCGGCGCCCGCTGCGGTTGAGCCCATTTTGGTGCGCCGCGGGGGCGCTGTCGGCTGCTTGCCACGGGGGGAATCCCGGGTGCCGGACGAACCTCATCCGACACGGTAGACTCCCCGCCAATGGACCCGAGCAGTACCCGATCCATACTCGTGCGCCTCGGCATCGCCCTGTGCCTGCTGGGCATCGTCGGTGGCGGCCTCACGGTGGCCGCCACGGCTTCCAGTGGCCGGCCGGTCGACGACCTGGCGCTGATCCTCTCCGGCGTGGCCGTGGTCGCGGGGCTGGCGCTGGTGGCCGTCGCCATGCTGCGCGGCATCGCCGAGCGCGGCAACCGCTCCGAGCTGTACCACGGCCCCGAATCCAGCACGCTGTCCTTCGCGCCGCCCTCGATCGGCTCGTTCCCGACGCGGCAGCGGCCGCCGAAACTGCGCCGCCCCCGCTAGCAGCGCGGTTTCGTGACCAAGCGCAGCTGCGGTGCACGCCGCGGCGCTGCCGATGCCCTGCCGCGGGCACAATCCGGCCATCGAAGCACGATGGAACCCGATCGCATGAACAAGCGTGTGACACGCCGGCGTGCCGTGCTCGCCACCAGCGCCGCCCTGGCCCTGGTCCTGGCGGGCTGTGGCCGCGAGCAGGCGGAAAAGGGCGGCAAGGCCGCTGCTGGGAGCGTTGCCCCCTCGGTGGAGGCGATCGAGCAGCGGGCCAAGGGCTTCAGCGTGGGCCCCTCCATGGCGGCGCGCGTGATCTACGTCTTCTTCGACCCGCAGTGCCCGCACTGCGCCGCCCTGTGGGAGGCGATCCGGCCGCTGAAGTCGCAGGCCCGCTTCGTCTGGATCCCGGTGGCGTTGCTGAACAACAAGAGTGCGCCGCAAGGGGCGGCGATCCTGAACGCCCCCGACCCCGTGGCCGCAATGGACCAGCACGAGACCTCGCTGCGCTCGCAGCAGGGCGGCATCGCGGCGATGGGCGTGACAGACGAGCAGAAGGCGGTGGTCGAGGGCAATACCAAGTTGATGGACAGCTTCGGTTTCGGCAGCGTCCCGACGGCCGTCGGCAAGCACGCCACGACGGGTGAGACCGTCGTCATGGAAGGGTCGGCGCCCACCGCGATGGTGGCGCAGAAGTTCGGGCTCAGCGGGGGCTGAGCGGCCCAATCCGCTGGGGCGCCCCCTAGCGCGCCTCCGGCAATTCGATCTTCACCTCCAGCACCTCCAGGTTGTCCTGGCGCTCGAGCTGCACCTTGATGTCGTGCGGGTCGATCTTGATGTACTTGCCGATGACCGCCACCAAGTCGCGCTGCAGCGCGGGCAGGTAGTCGGGCTCGGCGGCGTTGCGGCCGGAGCGCTCGTGGGCCAGGATGATCTGCAGGCGCTCCTTGGCGACCGAGGCGGTCTTCTTCTTTTCCCCGAGCAGGAAGGACAGGAACGACGCCATGGCTTCAGCGTCCTCCGAACAGGCGCTTGAGCAGGCCCTGCTTCTGCGGGTCGACGAAGCGCATCGGGCGGTCCTTGCCCATGAAGCGATCCACCACGTCCTTGTAGGCCTCGCTCACGTCGCTGCCCTTCAGGTGCACCGCCGGCATGCCCTGGTTGCTGGCCTGCAGCACCGTCTCGCTCTCGGGGATCACGCCGATCAGCTGGATGCGCAGGATGTCCTGGATGTCCTCCAGCGACAGCATCTGCCCCTGGTCCACCCGGTTCGGGTTGTAGCGGGTGATGAGCAGGTGTTCCTTCACCGGCTCCTTGCCCTCGATCGAGCGCTTGGTCTTGGAGGCCAGCATGCCCAGGATGCGGTCGGAGTCGCGCACCGAGGACACCTCCGGGTTCGTCACCACCAGTGCGTCATCGGCGAAGTGCATGGCCATCAGCGCCCCGGTCTCGATGCCGGCCGGCGAGTCGCACACGATGTACTCGAAGCCCATGTCGGCCAGCTCGTCGAGCACGCGCTCGACGCCGTCCTTGGTCAGCGCTTCCTTGTCGCGGGTCTGCGAGGCGGCCAGCACCGACAGGTTGTCGCAGTGCTTGTCCTTGATCAGGGCCTGGTTGAGCGTGGCCTCGCCCTGGACGACGTTGACGAAGTCATAGACCACGCGCCGCTCGCAACCCATGATGAGGTCGAGGTTGCGCAGGCCGACGTCGAAGTCGATGACGGCGGTCTTGTGGCCGGCCAGGGCCAGGCCGGACGCGAAGCTCGCGCTGGTGGTGGTCTTGCCGACCCCGCCCTTACCGGATGTGACGACGATGATTCTTGCCATGGGTTTCCTGTGAGGAGGGAGGAGCGAATGCGAGTGACTGCATCACCAGCCGGCCTTCCGCGCCGCCGTCCAGCCGCACCTGGGTCGGCTGGCCGAGCACCTCGGCGGGCAGGGGCACTTCGCTGGTGCGGTAGACGCCGGCGATGGAGAGCAGTTCGGGCTCCAGGCACAGCGTGAGGATGCGCGCATCGGTGTTGCCGCGCGCGCCGGCGATCGCCTTGCCGCGCAGCGGCGCATAGACGTGGATGCTGCCGTCCGCGATGACTTCGGCGCCCGGGTTCACCATCGACATCACCACCAGGTCGCGGCCGCGCGCATAGACCTGCTGGCCGGAGCGCAGCGGCTTGTCGACGACGAGCGCGCCCGTGGGCATGGGCTCCGCTGGCGATTCGACCGGCGCTGCTGCGGTGCGCGCCGGCGCGGGTTTGGCTTCGGCGACCGGCGCCTGTTCCGCAGGCTGCGACGGCGCTGGCTTCGGCGCGATCGCCTCCGCCGCCTGCGCCAGGCCCGCCGCGCGCGCCGCTTCCTGCTGCGCCGGCGTGCCACCGCGCACGGCGACCGGCAGCACGCGGTAGCTGCGCAGCAGCGGCAGCAGCGCGGCGAAGTCCACCTCGGCATCGCCGGGCAGCGGCGCCAGGTCGATCACCAGCGGGTCGTGGTCGAAGAAGTCGGGGATGTCGCCGAAGCGCGCCTGCAACTCACCGGCCAGGCTGGAAAGGTTCGCGGACTTGAGCAGCAGGGCAACCAGGGGAAGGTTGGCGCTCTTGATCTCGAAGGTGGCAGGGGTGCGGCCTGCGAGGGCAACGGACATCGATGGGGTACTGCAACTGCGCGCGCATCTTAGCGTGGCTCAGCGGGCAAAACCTAAACATTCTGTAGCAGCGGGCGCGGCGCGCCGCTACTCGCCCGCGACCTGCTGCAGCTGGTTGCGCAGGCTGCCGAAGCGCCGGCGGTAGCTTGCGGGCGTGAGCGCCACCTTGCGCCGGAACAGGCGGTTGAAGAAGCTCGCGTCCTGGTAGCCCACTTCCACCGCAATCGCTTCGACCGGCAGCTCGGTCGATTCCAGCAGCTGCTTGGCTTCCTCCAGCCGCAGCGTGTGCACGTACTCCAGCGGGCTCATGCCGGTGGCCTGCGTGAAGCGGCGCTTGAAGGTGCGCACGGGCAGCCCGGACAGGGTGACGAGCTGGCTGACGGGCGACTCCACGCGGTAGTTGGAAGCGGCCCACACCTGGCATTGCGCGACCACGGGATCGTCGGCGCGACGGCCGCGCGTGAGCGACGAGTAGGCGATCGCGCTGACGTCGCCGGCACCACCGAGCAGGTTCACGCGCGCGACCTGCATCGCTTCCTCCGGCGAGGCGAAGCGGGCGATGATGGCCAGCGCCAGCATGTGCCAGGCGGCGCCGCTGCCGGCCATCATCAGGCGCTGGTCCGGGCCCGCCACCACCAGGGTGCGATCGGCATTCCAGCGCGTGCGCGGATAACTGCGCGCGAGCAGGTCGCAGTAGGCCCAGTGCGAGGTCGCTTCCTCGCCATCGAGCAGGCCGGTCCGGGCCAGCAGCATCGCGCCCGAACAGGACGAACACAGCGTCGCGCCGGCGTTCCACGCACCGAGCAGCCACTGGACCTCGGCGTCGAACATCGCGCCCACGTCCTCGCCCGGCGCCACCATCAGGTCGGTGACGCAGGCGATGTCGGGATGCGGGCAGTCGGCAAAGGCGGCATCGGGCGTGATGCGCACGCCGTTGCCGGCGGCGAAGGGCTGGCCGTCGCGGCTGACCACCAGCGGCCGGAAGGGCGACTCGGCATCGGGCCCGCCGTGCAGCAGCTGCCAGTCGCGGCGCGTGCCCGACAGCAGGTCGAAAAATCCGTACAGCGTCGCTGCCGAGGCACTGGGCGTGCCCAGCAGCGCAACGGTGATCGGCTGGCGAGGCGCGGTTGGCATGTTCGTCCGCTTTCTTGCACGAATGACTGTAGCGAGGCGTCCTCGCGCGCACCAGACTGCATGCCCTGGCCCACCGGCGCGCATCCGCGCAGAGGCCGCCCGTTCCGTTCAACGCCCAGGCAGTGCCGTGCTGCCGGGCAGCGATGCCAAGGAGAGCACCATGGACTACGTCATCGACAAGACCGTCACGTCCTCATCCGGACTGGGCCGCAGCGATGCCCGCGGCCTGCCCTGCAGCACCGGCTCGGCCGCGGCCGTCGACGCGATCGAGCCGGCACTGGACGCCATGCTGTCGTACTTCGGCGATCCACTGGCCGCGCTCGACCAGGTGTCGGCGGCCGATCCGGGCTGGGCCCATCCGCAGGTGCTCAAGGCCGTGCTGCTGCTGACGATGGGCGAGCACGAGCCGACGCAGCAGGCGCGCGCCATCCTGGCCGCGCTACAGCCCGGCGGCAACGAGCGCGAGCGTGCCCACGCGGCGGCGGCCGGGCTCGCCGCGGCCGGTGACTGGGACCGCGCCTGCGCGGCGTGGGAAGCCATCCTGGTGCGCTGGCCGCGCGACGTGGCGGCGCTGCTGTTCGCCCACCTGTTCGACTTCTACCGTGGCGACGCGCTCAACCTCAGGCGGCGGCCACAGCGCGTGCTGCCGGCGTGGCCGGCCGGCCTGCCGCTGCGCGGCTACGTGCTCGGCATGTACGCCTTCGGGCTGGAGGAGAGCGGCCAGTACGACGAGGCCGAGGATGCGGGGCGGGCCGCGCTGGAGATCAACCGCCGCGATCCCTGGGCGGTGCATGCGGTGACGCACGTGTTCGAGATGCAGGGCCGGCACCACGACGGCGCCCGCTGGCTCGAGTCGCGGCAGCCGGACTGGGCGGTCGAGAACGGCTTCGCGTACCACAACTGGTTCCACGCCGCGCTGTTCCGGATGGAAGCGATGGACACCGCCGCAGCGCTGGAGATCTACGACAGCCAGCTCGCGACGGCGACCGAATCCGCGCTGCAGCGCGTCGACGGAACGGCCGTGCTATGGCGCCTCAAGCTGCTGGGCGTGGACGTGGCCGGCCGCTTCGATGCGCTGGGCCGCTGCTGGCCCATGCAGGAGCCGGAGGCCGGCTTCTATGCCTTCAACGACGTGCATGCGCTGATCGCCCGCATCGGCGCCGGCGACGGATCGGCGGTGGCCGGCGTTGGCGAGGCGCTGCTGTCCGCGATGGAACGCGGCGCCAGCGGCGGCACGACCAACCGGCGGATGGCGGACGAGGTCGGCCTGCCGCTGGCCCGCGCCTTCCTGGCCTATGCGAAGGGCGAGTGGACCCTTGCGGCTGAAGGCCTGCTCGCGGTGCGCGACCGCGCGCACGGCTTCGGCGGCAGCCATGCGCAGCGCGACATCGTCACGCTGACGCTGCTGGATGCGGCGGCGCGCGCCGGCCAGCGCGCGCTGGCGGCCCACGTCCTCAACGAGCGACGACCGTGCAAGGCGCAGACGCCGCTGACGGCGTACTGGCAGCAGCGGGTGGACACGGCCTCCGGGGATTGACCCGGACGCGAGTGCAGGTGAAGGCGTGGCGGGGGGCGGCTCGTACAATCCGCGACCGCCACCCCATCCTTGCCGAGGCCTGCGCATGCCCTACATCCTCTCTCACCAGGTCCTCGACGACATCCTGGGCAAGCACGGCCTCAAGCCCAACGACCTGGCCGGCATCGACCGCCTGTTCGGTGGCGCCGACGGCTACTACTGGTACCACACCATGCGGCATCTCTGCCCCAAGCAGGAGACCATGGTCTGGAAGGACGAGGAAGCGCTGCGCGCCGCGCTGCAGGGCCACGAGAACGAAACCGCCGCGGAAGACGAGGTCAAGCCGCAGGTGCTGGGCGAGCAGACCCTGGCGGCCATCGCCAGGCTGCTGCAGGTGAAGAGCTAGCCCAGCGTTCGACCCCGACGGCCGCCTCGTCGTCCCCGCGGAGGCGGGGACCCAGTGCTTCCGTCTCACGGCACTAGCCGCGCGCCTTTCCCGAGGATGCCGGACGCCGGTTATCCAGCCACGCGGCCGCCACCGCCGCCGACCCCAGCGCCATGACCGCGCTCACCACCATGATCCAGCGATAGCCCCTGACGAAGGCGTCCTGCACGGCTGCGCGCGCCTGCCGGCCGATGTCCTCTGGCGCACCCTCCGGCACGGCGATCGCGGCGAGCCGATCGCGCTGGCGCCAGACCGCGTCGGCGATCTCCTGCGGCAGCGCCGCCAGCCCGGCGCGCAGCTGCGGCTCGAAGAGGGTCGCCATCAAGGCGCCGAACACCGCGATCGCCAGCACGCCCGCCACCCGGGACACGGCGTTGTTGACCCCGGAGGCGGTGCCGGCCGCGTCGGTGCCCACCGAGTTCATGACGGTGGTGGTCAGCGGCGCGACCGCGATCCCCATGCCCACGCCCAGTACCGCGATGCCGGGCAGGAAGCCGGTCCAGTAGCTGGAGGAGGTGCCCGGCAGTGCCAGCAGGCCGAAGCCAACGGCCGCGATCAAGGGTCCGGCGATCAGCGGCTTGCGCGCGCCGTGGCGGTCCACCAGCCCGCCGGCCCAGCGCGACAGCAGGAACATGATGAGGATGAAGGGCAGCAGCGCGGCGCCGGCGCCCGTGGCCGACAGGCCCTGCACCTGGATCAGGTTCAAGGGCAGGAAGAACAGGCCGCCGCCGAGCCCGGCGTAGAGCAGCAGCGTGATCAGGTTGGCGCCCGCGAAATGGCGGTTGCGCAGCAGCGACAGCGGCAGCATGGGCGCGGGATGCCGGCGCTCGACGAGCAGGAAGCCGGCGAGGGCTGCCATTGCGATGCCGAATGCCAGCAGCACCTCGGGTGCACCCCAGCCGCGCGAGGGCGCCTCGATGAAGAAGAACACCAACGCACCCAGCCCGAGCGTCGCGAGCACGGCGCCGCCGACGTCGAGGCGGACGGCCGCCCCCGGTTGCCGGCTCTCCGTGACCTTGGACCAGGTGATGGCGACCACGAGCGCGGCGAGCGGGAGGTTGACGGCGAAGGCCCAGGCCCACGAGAGCCGGTCGATCAGATAGCCGCCCAGCAGCGGGCCGGCCGCCGATGTGATGCCGCTGAATCCCGCCCAGGTACCGAAGGCGCGCCCGCGTTCGTCCTCCGGGAAGTGCGCGCTGATCAGCGCCAGGCTGCCGGGCACCAGCAGCGCGGCGCCCACGCCCTGCAGTGCACGGGCGGCGATCAGCTGCTGCACGCTGCTTGACAGGGCGCAGGCCAGCGAGGCGGCTGCGAAGACGACCACGCCCAGCAGGAACATGCGCCGGCGGCCCAGGCGATCGCCGAGCGCGCCGCCCACCAGCAGCAGGGCGGCCAGCAGCAGGGCATACGACTCCACCACCCACTGGGCCTGGTAGACCGTGGCGCCGAGCTCGCGCTGGATCGCGGGCAGCGCGACATTGACCACGGTGCCGTCGATGAACGCGAGGCTGGAGCCCAGGATGCAGGCCGCCAGCACCCAGCGCTTGCGCGCCGGGCTGTGCGCGCGCGCCGCCTCCGGCTCGCTCGCCGTGCGCGGCGCGTCGTCGCAGGGAAAGCGGGTGGCCAGTGTCATGTCGAGCCCGCGCGCGCCCGCATCGGTGCGGCCGAGGCGGTGCGGTGCGAGCCTGCATCATCACACCACATCGCGCTGCGCAAGCTGCTAGAAAGGGACCTTTTGCCCGGCGCCGAGCGCCGGTCGTTGCAGCGCGACAAGGAGACTGGACATGAAGACACGTGCCGCCGTGGCCTGGAAGGCCGGCCAGCCGCTCACCATCGAGGAGCTCGACCTGGACGGGCCGCGGGCCGGCGAGGTGCTGGTGGAGGTCAAGGCCACCGGCATCTGCCACACCGACTACTACACGCTGTCGGGCGCCGACCCGGAGGGGCTGTTCCCGGCGGTGCTGGGCCACGAGGGCGCCGGCGTGGTGCTCGAGGTCGGCGCGGGCGTCACCTCGCTGAAGCCGGGCGACCACGTGATTCCGCTCTACACGCCGGAGTGCCGGCAGTGCAAGTTCTGCCTGTCGCGCAAGACCAACCTGTGCCAGCTGATCCGCGGCACCCAGGGCAAGGGCCTGATGCCCGATGGCACCTCGCGCTTCTCGCTGGACGGCAAGCCCATCCTGCACTACATGGGCACCTCCACCTTCAGCAACCACATCGTCGCGCCCGAGATCGCGCTCGCGAAGATCCGTCCGGATGCGCCCTTCGACAAGGTCTGCTACATCGGCTGCGGCGTCACCACCGGCGTCGGCGCGGTGATCTACACGGCCAAGGTGGAGGCCGGCGCCAACGTGGCGGTGTTCGGGCTGGGCGGCATCGGCCTGAACGTGATCCAGGGCGCGAAGATGGTCGGCGCCGACAAGATCATCGGCATCGACCTCAATCCGAAGCGCGAAGCCATGGCGCGCCAGTTCGGCATGACGCACTTCCTGAACCCCAAGGACCACCCGGACATCGTCGACGCCATCGTGCAGCTGACCGACGGCGGCGCCGACTACAGCTTCGAGTGCATAGGCAACACCACCACGATGCGGCAGGCGCTGGAGTGCTGCCACAAGGGCTGGGGCCAGAGCATCATCATCGGCGTGGCGGAAGCCGGCGCGGAGATCAGCACGCGGCCGTTCCAGCTGGTGACCGGGCGGCAATGGAAGGGCTCGGCGTTCGGCGGCGCGCGCGGCCGTACCGACGTGCCGAAGATCGTCGACTGGTACATGGAGGGCAAGCTCAACATCGACGACCTGATCACGCACACGCTCAAGCTGGAGGACATCAACAAGGGCTTCGAGCTGATGAAGGCGGGCGAATCGATCCGCTCGGTCGTGGTGTACTGAGATGGATACCGTCACCACGCTGGAAGAGCACCGCTGCTTCGACGGCGTGCAGGGCTTCTACGAGCACGCGTCGCAGGTGGTCGGGCTGCCGATGCGCTTCGGCGTCTACCTGCCGCCGCAGGCGCAGCAGGGCCCATGCCCCGTGCTCTGGTGCCTGGCCGGCCTGACCTGCAACGAGCAGACCTTCGCCATCAAGGCCGGCGCGCAGCAGCACGCCGCACGGCACGGCCTGGTGCTGGTGACGCCGGACACCAGTCCGCGCGACACCGGCGTCGCCGAGGCCGATGCCGACTGGGACTTCGGCACCGCCGCCGGCTTCTACCTCGATGCGACCCGCGAGCCGTACGCGCGCCACTGGCGCATGGAGAGCTGGCTGGTGCAGGAGCTGCCCGCGGTGCTGGCGGCGCGCTTTCCGGTGCGCAGCGATCGCGCCGGCATCCTGGGCCACTCGATGGGCGGGCATGGCGCGCTGACGCTGGCGCTGCGGCATCCGGGCCGCTTCCTCAGCGTGTCGGCATTCGCGCCGATCTGCGCACCGACCGAGGTGCCCTGGGGGCAGAAGGCCTTCCGCGGCTACCTGGGCGAGGATGCGGCCGGCTGGACCCGACACGATGCGGCGAAGCTGGTCGAAGGCGGCGCGCGCGCCCCGTCGCTGCTGGTGGACCAGGGCCTGGACGACAACTTCCTCGATGCGCAGCTGCGGCCCGAGCGGCTGGAGCAGGCCTGCGCGGCCGCCGGGCAGCCGCTCACGCTGCGCAGGCATGCGGGCTACGACCACGGCTACTTCTTCATCGCCAGCTTCGTCGCCGACCACATCGCCCACCACGTCGCCGCACTCGGTGATTGAACACAGGGCAGGCCCACTTCGAGAAAGGACTGGACATGGAACTGCATAGAGGACGGCTGATCGATCACGTGCAGCTGGTCGTGCGGGACCTGGCGGCGTCGCGCCGCTTCTACACGGCGGTGTTCGACGTGCTGGGCATCCCCATCGGCGGCAGTGCCGATACCCATTTCTGGGCCGACGAACTGTTCGTCTCGGCACCCGATAGTCCCGAGGCGGAAGGCGTGCTGACCGGGCGCCACCACCTGGCCTTCCAGGCGAAGGACCGGGCGATGGTGGATGCGTTCCACCGCGCGGCCCTGGCCCATGGCGGCCGGGACAACGGCGCGCCTGGCGAGCGCCGCTACCACCCGGGCTACTACGCCGCCTTCGTGCTGGACCCGGACGGCAACAACATCGAGGCGGTCTTCCACGGCGAGGCGCAGCGCAGCGCGCCCTCGGTGAAGGTCACGTTCTGAAGGTCCCGGTGCCCGCCCCACGGACAATCGCCGGGTGACTGCTCCTTCCCTGCGCGCCGCCGTGATCGGCGGCGGCCCTGCCGGCCTGATGGCCGCCGAGATGCTCGCCGCACAGGGCATCGAGGTCGATCTCTTCGATGCCATGCCGTCCGTCGGCCGCAAGTTCCTGCTGGCCGGCCGCGGCGGGCTGAACCTCACCCATTCCGAACCGGCCGGGCCTTTCCTGTCGCGCTATGGCGCGCGCAGCGGCGACTTGCGCGAGGCGCTCACCGCTTTCGGCAACGACGACGTTCGCCGCTGGGCCGCGGAGCTGGGCATCACGACCTTCGTCGGCACCTCCGGGCGCGTGTTCCCCACCGACCTGAAGGCCGCGCCGCTGCTGCGCGCCTGGCTGCACCGGCTGCGCGCGGCCGGCGTGCGGCTGCATACCCGGCACCGCTGGACGGGCTGGGATGACGGCGGCGCACTGGCCTTCGAGACGCCGGCCGGCCCGCGCACGCACGCCGCCGACGCCACGGTGCTCGCGCTGGGCGGCGCCAGCTGGCCGCGCCTGGGCTCCGATGGCGCCTGGGTGCCGCTGCTGGCCGCCCGCGGCGTCGACATCGCGCCGCTGCAGCCCTCGAACTGCGGCTTCGACGTGGCGCCGATGCGGCCGGGCGCGGCCGGCTGGAGCGATGTGCTGCGCCAGCGCTTCGCCGGCCAGCCGGTCAAGCCGGTGGCCGCGCGCCTGCCCACGCAGCCGCCGCAGGAGGCCGTGCAGGGCGAATTCGTGCTGACCGACACCGGCATCGAGGGCAGCCTGGTCTACGCCTTCTCGGCGCGGCTGCGCGACGAGATCACCGCCCACGGGCAGGCCACCTGGCTGGTCGACCTGCTGCCGCAGCACGGCGCAGCGCAGGTGCTGGCCGAGGTGTCACGCCCGCGCGGGCCGCGCAGCCTGTCCACCCACCTCAAGAGCCGGCTCGGCATCGCGGGCGTGAAGGCCGCGCTGCTGCACGAGGTGCTGTCGCCTGGGCAGCTGGCGGATCCGGCCGCGCTGGCCACGGCGCTCAAGGCGCTGCCGCTCACGCTGGCCCGCCCGCGTCCGGTGGAGGAGGCGATCAGCACCGCCGGCGGGGTGCGCCTGGAAGCGCTGGATGCGAACGCGATGCTGCGCGAGGTGCCCGGCGTGTTCTGCGCCGGCGAGATGCTGGACTGGGAAGCGCCGACGGGCGGTTACCTGCTCACCGCCTGCCTGGCGACCGGGCGCGTGGCGGGGCTGGGCGCCGCGCGCTGGCTGCGGACGCACTACCCCGCGGTGGCGCCCAGCTGCACGATGCTGCCGACCGACGGCACGCCGTTGCCATCGACCAGGAACAGCATGTAGAAGCCCGGCGGCGCCAGGTTCGCATTGGCCGGCGCCGTGATCTCCAGGGCCACCGGGCCCCGCGTGAACGGCAGCTCGTTGATGCGCTGGTCCATGTTGAACGCGTGCGTGACGGCCGACAGCCGGATCAGCGTGACCTTGGCGATGCCGGCCGCCTGCGCGCTCTGCACCGTGAACTGCTGGCCGTACGCGACCTGCGCCGGCACGCCGCCCAGAGCCGGGCGGGCACCCTTGAAGAGATAGGGCGGCGAGAAGATCTCGACTTCGCGGAAGACGTCGCCGGCATTGCGCTCGCCGCCCAGCACGACCACCCGCCCATCGGGCAGCAGCACCGCGGCGGAGTGGTACAGGCGGGCCACCGAGCCGCTGGACAGCGTGGTCCAGGTCTCGGTGCTGGGGTTCCACAGCTCCGCCGACAGCACCGGCGTGTTCGCGTTGTTGTGGCCCGGCCCCGAGGTGCCACCCGTCACCAGCACCGTGCCATCGGGCAGCAGGGTGCTGGTGAGGTGCCGCCGTGCCACGGACATCGAGCCCACCGTGCGCCAGCCCGGGTTGGCCGCGTTCATGTCGATGACCTCGGCCGAAGCGACCGGCGGGTCCCCGCCCCCGACGACCAGGATCTTGCCGGGCGCGTACATGGCCGCGGTGCCGTAGTCGCGGAACCCGTGGTTGCGGTTGGCCACGAACGACCAGCTGCCGGTACCGCTCGTGTCCAGCGTGCGGGTCGTCGTGTCCGGTCCGACGTCGACCACCCGCCCGTTCGGCAGCACGAACATCATCGGGTACATCGGCTGGCGCAGCTGCGCGCTGCTGAGGTCGCGCCAGGTGTTGCTAGCGGCCTGGTAGACCTGCGGCAGCGGGTTCATGTCGAACTCGCCGTCGACCGTCCCCGACAGGACGAGTGCGTCGCCGTTCGGCAGCGTGGTCACCGTCGGGTACCAGCGTCCCGCGTTCATGTCGGGCGCGCGCGTCCAGCCGTTGGTCCGGGGGTCGTAGACGGACGCATCGGACAGGCCGACGAAATCCGCGAGGTGGCCGCCCGCCAGCAGCACCCGGCCATCCCCCAGGTAGCCGTGGCCCGCGCAGAACAGGTCGTAGCCCGGGTTCGGCAGGGTGCTGACGGCCTGGGTCAGGGGGTCCCAGAGGATCTGGTTGTGTTCGCGTCCCACCAGCATCATCCGACCGTTGGGCAGGTACACGACGTGGACCGGGGAGATCGGCAGGTTCGGCAACTGGGCCCACTGGCCTACGTTGGCCTGCGGGAACGTGGGACCCGGGTCGACGACGACGGGAGGACAGCCCGGATCGGGCGCCGGCCCGCTGCAGTTGGGCGTCGTCGGCGCGACCGCGACCGGGGCCGAGGGCGCGGTACCCGACGGCTGCGGAAGCGCACCCGTGGACTGCGGGCCCGCGGCCGTGGGCTGCGATAGGCTGGGGGACGAACTTCCGCCTCCCCCACCTCCACAATGGACCAGGAGCAAGACACAAGCGCCGACCAGCGCCACCCTGACCGCCACCTGCATAGCGCCTCCGATCAGAATGGCCTGACGATAGGAGCTTCCGCGAAGCCTGGAGTAGCCCTGATGGACTATGTACTGGCTGGCGCCAGGCGGTCCGCTTTTCGGGAATGCGCTACGGACCTGGGCGCCGGGAGCCGCTAACCGGCCTGCACGCGGCGCTGCCGCACGTCGCCGGCCAGCTGTCGCAGCAGGGCTTCCGTCTGCCCCCACCCGATGCACGCATCGGTGATCGAGACGCCGTACTGCAGCGGCACCCCCGGCTTCAGGTCCTGCCGGCCTTCCTCCAGGTGGCTCTCGACCATCACGCCGCTGATCCGGCGCGAGCTGGCAGCGATGCGGCGGCCGATGTCGGCTGCCACCTCGACCTGCCTGCGATGCTGCTTGCTGCTGTTGGCGTGCGAGCAGTCGATCATCACCGTCCCGGGCAGGCCGGCCGCGCGCAGCACCTCGCACGCCGCATCGACGTCGGCGGCCGAGTAGTTCGGCCCCTTGCCGCCGCGCAGGATCACGTGGCAGTCGCTGTTGCCGCGCGTCTCGAACACGGCGGCCACGCCCATCTTGGTCATGCCCATGAAGGCGTGCGGCGCGCGCGCCGCGACGATGGCATCGGCGGCCACCTTGACGCTGCCGTCGGTGCCGTTCTTGAAGCCGATCGGGCAGGACAGCCCCGAGGCCAGCTGCCGGTGGCTGGGGCTCTCGGTGGTGCGCGCGCCGATGGCGCCCCAGGCGATGAGCTCGGCGATGTACTGCGGCGACAGCAAATCCAGGAACTCGGTGCCGGCCGGCAGGCCCAGCTCGATGATTTCCAGCAGCAGGCGGCGTGCGCGCTCCAGCCCCTCGTTGATGGCGAAGCTGCCGTCCAGGTGCGGGTCGTTGATGTAGCCTTTCCAGCCGACGGTGGTGCGCGGCTTCTCGAAATACACGCGCATCACCACCAGCAGCTCGCCTTCGAGTTCGCCGGCCAGCGCCTTCAGCCGCCGGGCGTACTCGATGGCCTGGGCGTGGTCGTGGATGGAGCAGGGGCCGACGATGGCGAGCAGCCGGTCGTCGCGGCCGTGCAGCACGTCGGCGATCTGCGCGCGGCTGCGCTCGACCAGCGCCAGCGTCGCATCCGACACCGGCAGCATCTCCTGCAGCAGCGCCGGCGTGATCAAAGGGCGCACCGCCTCGATGCGGGTGTCGTCGATGCGGGTGGTGTCGCGGGTGCCATGGCGGCGGCCGGCTTCGCGGTCGTGCCGGGGATCGTCGAGGGTGTCCATGGACGCTATTGTCCGTCGCGGTGTACGCTGGCGCCTCCCGCCCGAAAGGAATGCAGCCCATGGCCCGACCCGACGACCTGGCCGCCAGCGTGCAGGTGCTGGCCTTCGACGTGTTCGGCACCGTCGTCGACTGGCATGGCTCCATCGTGCGCGAACTGCGCGAGCGGCACCCCGAGGTCGACGGCGATGCCTTCGCGCGGGCCTGGCGGGCCGGCTACTTCCCGGCCATGGCGCGGGTCGCGCGCGGCGAACTGGGCTGGACGCGCATCGACGACCTGCATCGAATGATCCTGGACGAGATCCTGCCGGGCTTCGGGCTGCAGCACCTGGGCGAGGACCAGCGTCAGCACCTCAATCGCGTATGGCACCGGCTGGCGCCTTGGCCCGACAGCGTGGCCGGGCTCGCGCGGCTGAAGCGCCGCTTCACGATCTGCACCCTGTCCAACGGCAACATCGGGCTGCTCACGAACATGGCCAAGCACGCCGGCCTGCCCTGGGACTGCGTGCTGTCGGCCGAGGTGTTCCACGCGTACAAGCCCGACCCGGCCACCTACGGCGGCGTCGCCGACATCTTCGGGCTGGCGCCGCAGCAGGTGATGATGGTCGCGGCCCACCACTTCGACCTGGAAGGCGCGCGCGCCTGCGGCCTGCGCACCGCCTACGTCGAGCGGCCGCTGGAGAACGGGCCGGCGCAGCCCAAGGACGTGTCGCCGCAGCCCGGCAACGACCTGCACTGCCGGGACCTGCTGGACCTCGCGGACCGTCTAGGCGCCTGAGCCTGGACGGGCGCCGATCGGTGCTCCGGCGGCGCTTGCGAAGTTTCCCTCTGTCCCTTAGTCCATCGCCCTACTCGACAGTGGCAATGGCCCCCTACGCTCGCTGCATCACACAGGAGGAGTGCACCGATGTCCGCCAGCCATGACGACCGCTTCCCGGCCTTCGCAGAACGGCAAGGCGAGGACCCGCGACGGTTCCACGGCAACGACTTCGACTACGCGCCCACCGTGCCCATGCCGCTGGCCCACGGCTGGGAGCCGACCCAGCCCATGGCGCTGGCGCACTTCGAACCCACCATGCCGGCGCCGCTGACGCGGCGCTGAGCCCGCACGTCGCGCCCGGCGCCGCCGAGGAACGGCGCCATCCCCGAGAACTCGCCGCCCGGCGAGGGCCACGTGGTTTGCGCCACACTCGGGGGCTCCCATGAAGATCGTCGACATCCTCGAATCCACGCGTCCGATCCGCTCGGACATCCGCAACGCGTTCATCGACTTCTCGAAGATGACCCTGAGCCTGGTGGCCGTGGTCACCGACGTCGTGCGCGACGGGCGGCCCGTCATCGGCTACGGCTTCAACTCCAACGGCCGCTACGGCCAGGGTGGGCTGATCCGCGAGCGCTTCGCGCCGCGCCTGTTGGAGGCCGATCCGGCCTCGCTGCTGGACGACAGCGGCGGCAACCTGGATCCGCACAAGTGCTGGGCCCGCATGATGCTCAACGAGAAGCCCGGCGGGCACGGTGAGCGCTCGGTCGCGGTCGGCACCATCGACATGGCGATCTGGGATGCGGTCGCCAAGATCGAGCGCAAGCCGCTGTTCCAGCTGCTGGCGGAGCGCTACGGCAACGGCACGCCGAACCCGCGCGTGTTCGTCTATGCCGCCGGCGGCTACTACTACCCGGGCAAGGACATCGAGGGGCTGCAGCGCGAGATGGCCAGCTACCTGGAGCGCGGCTACTCGGTGGTGAAGATGAAGATCGGCGGCGCGCCGCTGGCCGAGGATTGCCGGCGCATCGAATCGGTGCTGAAGATCCTGGGTCCGGGCCAGCAGCTGGCGGTGGACGCCAACGGCCGCTTCGACCTGGCGACCGCCATCGACTACGGCCGCGCGCTGTCGCAGTACCCGCTGTTCTGGTACGAGGAGGCCGGCGACCCGCTCGACTACGAGCTGCAGGCCAAGCTGGGCGAGGTCTACGAAGGACCCATGGCGACCGGCGAGAACCTGTTCTCGATGCAGGACGCGCGCAACCTGATCCGCCACGGCGGCATGCGGCGCGATCGCGACTGGCTGCAGTTCGATTGCGCGCTCAGCTACGGCCTCGTGGAGTACCTGCGCACGCTGCGCATGCTGGACGAGTACGGCTGGTCGCCCAGCCGCTGCATCCCGCACGGTGGCCACCAGATGTCGCTGGCCATCGCCGCCGGCCTGGGCCTGGGCGGCAACGAGAGCTACCCCGACCTGTTCCAGCCCTACGGCGGATTCCCCGACGGCGTCGTCGTGCGCGAGGGCTACGTGGAACTGCCGCCGCTGCCCGGCATCGGCTTCGAAGGCAAGGCGGACCTGATCGCCGAGATGCGCCGCCTCGCGAGCTGATTGGTGGCTGCGCAACGCATACGGGTCTGCTGACGATGCGGCAGGTGTTGTCCAGCCCGTGGGGCGTGCTGGGTGTGACGCTGGCCATCCAGGCGCTGGTGTCCATGACGGTGATCACGGTGCCGGCCATGGCCCCGGCGGTGGCGCAGGCGCTGCACGTCTCGCCCTCGCTGGTCGGGGCCTACATCGGCCTCGTGTACGTGGGCGCGACGCTTGCCAGCTCCATCGCCGGCCCGCTGGTGCTGCGGTACGGCGCCCTCCGCGTCAGCCAGTGGGGGCTGCTGGCCTGCGCTGCCGGCCTGGCGGTGTCGGCGCTCTGGGCTTCGGTGCCCGGCATGGTCGTCGGCGCACTGCTGGTGGGCCTCGGCTACGGCCCGATCACGCCGGCCAGCTCGCACCTGCTGGCCCGGACCACGCCGGCGCATCGCGCGGCGCTGGTGTTCTCGATCAAGCAGACCGGCGTGCCGCTGGGCGGCGTGATGGCCGGTGCCATCGTGCCGCCGCTGGTGCTGGCCGGCGGCGTCGGGCTGGCGCTGTGGAGCGTGGCCGCCGGCTGCGTGCTGTGCGCGCTGCTGGCGCAGCCGCCGCGCGCCGCGCTCGACGCCGACCGCGACCCGACGCGCGCCGTGAGCCCGGCCAGCTTCCTGCGGCCGATCCGGCTGGTGCTCGGCCATCCGCAACTGGCGCCGCTGGCGGCGTACTCCTTCGTGTTTTCGGCCATGCAGATGTGCCTGGCGGCCTTCCTGGTCACCTACCTGCACACGCGGCTGGGCTACAGCCTGCTTGCGGCCGGCGCCGCGCTGTCGGTGGCGCAGGCCGGCGGCGTCTTCGGCCGCGTACTCTGGGGCTACATCGCCGACCGCTGGCTGGGCACCGGCCGCATGCTGGCTTCGCTGGCGGCGCTGATGGGTCTGTGCGCCGCGGCCACGGCCGCCCTGCAGGCCGGCGTGCCGCGGCCGCTGGTGCTGGCCCTGATGGCCGCCTTCGGTGCCTCGGCCACCGGCTGGAACGGCGTCTACCTGGCCGAGGTGGCGCGCCGCGCGCCGGCCGGCATGGCCGGTACCGCCACCGGCGGCTCGCTGGCCATCACCTTCTTCGGCGTGGTGCTGGGCCCCATGCTGTTCAGCGCCGTGTCCACGCTGTTCGGCAGCGAGCGCGCCGGCTTCGTCGGCCTGGCGCTGGCGGTGGCGGTGTGCGCGTGGCGGCTGTGGCGATCGGCCCGGGTTTCGAAAGATCCTGCGTGAGCCTCGTGCCGCAGACGCGGTCCGCGCGCTAGCCCATCACCTTCGAGGGCAACCAGGTGGCCAGCTCGGGGAACACGCAGAGGATCACGATGGCCAGCACCATGCAGGCCATGAAGGGCAGGGCGCCCTTGAGGATGGTGGGCAGCCTCACGTCCGGCGTGATGCCGTTGATGACGAACAGGTTCAGCCCCACGGGCGGGGTGATCAGGCCCATTTCCATGTTGATGGTCAGCACCACGCCGAACCAGATCGGGTCGAAGCCGGCGGCGGTGATCACCGGCATCAGGATGGGCGTGGTCATCAGGATGATGGCCGCCGGCGGCAGGAAGCAGCCCGCCACCAGCAGCAGCACGTTGATGGCGGCGAAGATCAGCCAGCGGTTCACCTCCAGGTCGGCGATGCTCTGTGCGATCGACTGGGTGACCTGCAGCGAGGACATCATGTAGCCGAACAGGATGGAGGTGCCGATGATCAGCATCAGCATGCCGGACTCGCGCATGCCGTCGCGCAGGATCACCCACAGGTCGGCCGGCTTCCAGACGCGGTAGATCACCACCACCATCACCAGGCACAGCGCGGCACCCACGCCGGCGGCTTCCGACGGCGTGGCGATGCCGCCGTACAGCGCGTAGACCACGCCGACGATGACGGCCAGGAAGGGCAGCAGCCGCGGCATCAGCTCCAGCTTCTGCCGCATCGAGTAGATGCGGTCGGCGTCCACCAGGCGGGTGCCGCGCTTCCAGCTGAGGAACAGGGCCCAGGCCATGAACAGGCCGGTGAGCAGCAGGCCCGGCAGCACGCCGGCGATGAACAGCCGGCCGATCGAGGTCTCGGACGCGATGCCGTACAGGATCATGGTGATGCTGGGCGGGATCAGGATGCCCAGCGTTCCGCCGGCCGCGATGGCGCCGGTGGCTAGGTCGGCGTCGTAGCCGCGGCGGCGCATCTCCGGGATGCCCATCTTGCCGATGGCGGCGCAGGTGGCCGGCGAGGAGCCGCTCAGCGCGGCGAACAGCGCGCAGGCGCCGATGTTGGAGATCACCAGCGAGCCCGGCACCCGGTGCAGCCAGCGCGCGAGCGCCTCGTACAGGTCGGAGCCGGCGCGCGAGGACGCCACCGCCGCGCCCATGATGATGAACATGGGCAGCGAGACCAGCGTGAAGTCCTCCAGCCCGGCGAACACGGTCTCGGGCAGGAAGTGGATGCTGCTCCAGCCGTCGAAGGCGATCATGAAGACCAGTGCCACGGCGCCGAGTCCGAACGCGATCGGCAGGCCGGTGGCCAGCAGCGCGCAGGTGGCGACGAAGACCAGCAAACCGATCGCCATCGGGCCCATGGAAAACCTCCTCGACAGGAAAGAACGGCTAGAGACGGTCCTCGGCGGCCAGCCCGAAGGGCAGCTCGCGCCGGGTGAGGACGAGGAACACCTCGGTGGCGTACTGCAGGCACAGCAGCGCGAGGCCGACCGGCACCGAGAGGTAGGGGATCCACAGCCGCGCCCGCCAGATGCTGGGCGTGGTGGCGCCGGTCTCCCAGGCTTCGTACCACCAGGGAATGGCGGCGTAGAGGAACAGCGCGCAGAACGCCACCGCCACCACCGAGCCGACCAGGTGCAGCGTGCGCCGGGCCGGCATGCCCACCATCAGCGGCACCACGTCGACGGCGACGTGGCCGCGGGTGAGCAGGATGTAGGGGGCGCCCAGGAAGGTGGCGGCGATCAGCGAGAAGGTGACGAACTCGGTCTGCCAGATCGAGGACTCGCCCAGCACGGCGCGCACGAACACCATGTGGCAGACGACGCCGACACCCAGCAGGATCAGGCCGGCGGAGAAGACGCCGAAAGCGCGGGACACGCTGCGCACCACCGCCACCCACCCCGGCAGCGGCTGCGCCTGTCCTTCCACCCAGCCCGAAAGCGGCGCCGCCTTACTTGACACTCAGCGCCTTCTCGATCAGCTCCTTGCCGCCGGGCACCTGGTCGGCGAATTCCTTGTACGAGGTCTTCTGCGCCACGGCGCGCCAGGCGTCGGCCTCGGCGTCGGTGAGCGTGACGACCTCCACCTTGTTCTTCTTGAAGGTCTCGACCATCTTGTCGTCGAGCTTCTTGGACTCGGCTTCGAAATAGGCCTGGGCCTTCTTCGAGGCTTCGGTCAGCGCCGCCTTCTGCTTGTCGTCCAGCTTGTCCCAGGTGCGCTTGGAGATCAGCACCGGTTCGTACATGAACCACAGGGCGTTGTCGCCGGGCGCGGTCAGGCACTTGAGCTGCTCGTACAGGCGGAACGAGACGAAGCTGCCCGAGGAGGTGTCGGTCGCCTGCGCCACGCCCTGCTGCAGCGCGTTGTAGACCTCGTTGGAGGGGATGGACACGATTGACGCGCCGGCGCCGGCCCACATCTGCGAGAAGGTGGCGCCGGCCGAGCGCACCTTCAGGCCGGAGGCGTCCTCGGGCTTGCGGATGCACTTGTCCTTGCCGCCGAACGCACCGGCCAGCCACGCATCGGCCAGCACCTTGACGCCGTTCTGCTCGATGATGGCCTTGATGTCCTTCATGAAGGGCGAGGCGTTGATGCGCTGGGCATGGGCGTGGCTCTTCACCAGGCCCGGCATCAGGGTGGCGCCGAACTGCGGATGGAAGCCCGAGGCGTAGTCGAGCGGGAACGAGGTCATGTCGATCTGCCCCGACTGCATCGCCTTCCACTGCTCCTTGGGCTTGACCAGGCTGGAGCCGGGATAGACCTTGATCTCCACGCCGACGTTGGCCTTGGCCACGTCGCGCGCGATCATCTGCACCATCTCGTCGCGCACGTCGCCCTTGCCGCCGGGGAACTGGTGCGAGGCCTTGAGCGTGATGTTCTCGGCCAGCGACGGCGTGGCGGCGAAGGCGGCGGTGAGCAGGCCGGCAAGGACCCGCAGGGTGGCGCGATGCTTCATGTGGTGTCTCCGTTATGGCACGGCGCAGGCCCGCCGCGGGATGCAGCGGGCCCAGCCCATCCGATGGTTTTGTACCAACATGGTAGGTGGCAGCGGCCGCACGCGGCCCCGGGAATACCATGAACCCGGCAGGCGGTCGCGCCGGCGGTGCCATGGGCCAGGGCCCGCGTGAAGCCGATCAGCTGCGGACCGTCGCACCCGGTTCGACCAGCCGCGCCACCACGCGCCGCGCCAGTGGCGCCGCGACCAGCACGATGGGAAACGCGATCGCCCAGGCCGGGAGCCAGGCGCTCGCCCACAAGTCCGTGAAGCCGGGGACCAGTCCTGCCACGCGCACGGTCGCGATGCCCGACACGAGGAACGACATCAGCCCCGACAGGATGAACCCGAACAGCACGGGCGCGAAGCGTGCGGGGATCATGCAGTTGCCTCCACGGACTGCTCGATCTGTACGTCCCGGGCAAATCGGTGCAGCGTGCGCGCGAAGTTCGCGCCGAACAGCCGCGCCGTGCGGATGTCGCCGGGCACGAAGTCGTCGGCCGGCGCCGAGTGGCCGGCCTGCGCCATCAGGCCGGACCAGGAGCCCAGCCGGTTGGCGGCCTGTTCGTAAGGCACGCCCTGGTGCTGCTCGGGAAGGATGGGGTTGCCGACCCAGACCAGTCCGTGCTGCATGGCGAACACGAACATGGAGGTCAGCGTGGACTGCTTGTCGCCCGCGGGCAGCGAGGACACCGTGAAGCCGCAGGCCAGCCTGCCTTGCAGCTGCTGGCTGCGCCACATGCGGCCGGTCGAGTCCATGAAGGACTTGAAGGGCCCGGACACGCCGCCCAGGTAGGTCGGCGAGCCGAAGATGAAGCCGTCGAAGCCGAGCAGTTGTTCGGGTGCGCCGGCGAGGTCTTCCACCTTCAGCAGCTGGACGTCGGTGGCCCGCAAGGCGGCGGCGCCGGCGGCGACGTGCTCCGCGATGTGCCGCGTGTGGCCGTGGGCGCTGTGGTAGACGAGGGCGAGTCGTTTCATGGTCGATCCTTGGGAAGTGACGAGGTGGGTGGAGTGGGAGAGTCTCAGCGCGCGAGCGGCGCGAGGACGAGGGCGGCCAAATACAGGCCCGCGCCGAACACGGCGTGGTTGGCGACGCTTCGCGCGACGTTGCGCAGCGGCGTCGCGGTGCGCGACGCGGCGATGCCGGCGCCCATCGCCGGCTGCATGACGAACAGCGGCGCGGCGAGCGTGGCCAGCCCCACCGACAGGGCGGGCAGCCAGCTCGGGTCGCGGACCCAGCCCGCGCCCTGGATGCCGACCAGCAGGCCGGCGAACGCGATGCCGGTCGCGTAGTGGAAGCCCCAGCCGAGTGCGCGTTCGCGCGGGATGGGCGCCGACTTCGCGATCGCGGCGTGGGCCCATCGGCCGCGCGCCAGGTGCCCGACCCAGCGGCCCATGAGGGCGAAGTCGAGCGTGGGCACCTGCAGGCGCCTGAGCAGCAGCAGCCACAGGTCCATGGCTGCGGTCGCGGCCATGCCGATGAGGGCGACGTGGAGGAGGTCTCGTGCAAGGGGGTTCATGAGCGGTTTCCGTTGACGTGGCGGGAGGGTGTGAGGCACTCTACGAGTTCAAGTCAACTTCAAGTCAAGGGGTTCGTGCATGGACATCGCGGAAGTCGCCAGGCGATCCGGCGTGCCGGCTTCGACGCTGCGGTTCTACGAACAGAAGGGGCTGATCGCCTCCGTCGGGCGGCAGGGTCTGCGTCGGCGCTTCGAGCCGCGCGTGCTGGACCAGCTGGCGCTGATCGCGCTGGGCCGCGCCGCGGGCTTTTCGCTCGACGAGATCGGGTCCATGTTCGCGCCCGACGGCCGCCCCAGCATCGACCGGCGCATGCTCTCGGCCAAGGCCGACGACATTGACGCGATGGTCAAGCGCCTGAAGGCCATGAGCGAAGGCCTGCGACATGCGGCGGTGTGTCGCGCACCCAGCCACGCCGAATGCCCCAGCTTCCAGCGGCTGCTGCGCGCGGCCGCGGCCGGCACGCTCGAGGGCCGCGGCAAGCCGCGCGGGCTGGTGCTCGAACCGCGCCGGAAATGAGGCGCGGGCGCGGCGCGCGGCACTGGGCTTTGTCAAGTTCCGTGCGGGACCCCGTCGCTATAGTGCAAGGCATGGATACGCAACCTTCTCCCGCCACGCTCGCACCGGGCGTGCTCGTCGACAGCACGCACCCGGCAGTGGTGGCACTGGCCGCCCGCGCGCAGGGCAGCAGCGACCGCGAGCGCGCGGTCTCGCTGTACCACCTGGTGCGCGACGGCTTCCGCTACGACCCCTATCGCATCGACCTCGGCGAGCACGGCATGAAGGCCAGCACCGTCATCGAGAAAGGCTTCGGCTGGTGCGTGCCCAAGGCGGCCCTGCTGGCGGCGGTGGCGCGCGCCTCGGGCATCCCGGCCCGCGTCGGCTACGCGGACGTGCGCAACCACCTTTCCACGCAGCGCCTGCGCGATCTCCTGAAGACCGACCTGTACGTCTGGCACGGCTACACCGAGCTGTGGATCGACGGCCGCTGGTTGAAGGCGACGCCGGCGTTCAACATCGAGCTGTGCGAGCGCTTCGGCCTGTTGCCGCTGGAATGGGACGGCACGGCCGATTCGATCTACCACCCGTTCGATCGCGCGGGCCGGCAGCACATGGAGTACGTCAACCAGCGCGGCACCTTCGACGACGTGCCGCGAGAGCGCATTGCCGATGATTTCGCGCAGCTCTATCCCGACTGGGTCGAGAGCGCCCGCGCCGCCGACGACCAGTTCCAGCGGGACGTGGAGCAGGAGACGCGCTGAGCCGCCCGCGCTGGGGGTTTCGCCGAGGGGCCGACGCTGCGTGAGGGCGCACTTCGCAAGTAGGACGGAACCCACAGACGCGGTGGACAACTCTGTGGGAAAGCGCTGGGCACCGGGGGCGAAGCGGCACCGCTGCGCGCTTTCGACGGACTGCTGAAAAAAGAGGCAAAGGGCGGTCCGTAACCCATCGTCACAAACCCGCGCTTGCGCCGTGCACCTGAATAGGGCTGCCTCAACCCATCCGTAAGGGCGCGCTCAGTTCAGCACCACCGTGAGCAGCACGCCGACGCCCGGTGCGGTGGTCAGCAAGGCGATCATGAGCCACAGGCCGAGGCCGCCGCGACGGCCTTCCTCGACGGCGCCGGTGTCGGCCCACCAGCTCTCGCTGAAATGTGCGTGCACGGGGGTGGTCATGGGCGCCATGCTCGCGAGGCGCGAACGGCGCTCGTGTAGGAATTGCGCGGCGCAGAAGGTCAGCGGTTTGCCTGAAAGCTGGGCCGTGTGCCCTGCAGTGCCGCGCCATGCTGATCAAGCAGGGACTGCCTCGACTCCCGCGTCCGAACTACAGGCCCCGCGGACGGACCGGCGTACGGTGCCCCGCGTGCCGACCGTCCAATCCCCGTCGCTCGACCCCGTCGCCGAGATCTTCGATGCGATCACGCAGGCGCGGCTGGGCGCGCCGGGCTGCGGCACCGCGTGCCGGGTGGCGGTCCGCAGCCGCACCGGCCAGCTCCTGGCCACCTTCGTGCTCGACAACGCACAGCAGCTGCAATCCTTCGGCGAACGCATGGCTCCGCTGGGCTATCGCGCCAGCCTCGTCGGCAGCGGCGGCAACGCGCGCCACGACTTCAGCATCGATCGCCGCGCCGCGAACGAAGCGCTGCATGCGCCGCACCGGCGCCAGGGCGACGCGGCCAAGCCGCTGGCGCACTGACCGGCATTGCCGAAGCGCTCCGACACCTGCCCGGTCTCGCGCCTTCCCAGAATTGCCTGTGCCTTCCGCGCGTTGCGGCAGGCAACCTGAAAGGACCAGCCATGGCATCCGAGAACGACAAGGCGGCGGGTGAGGGCGCTCGCCCGGCGCAACCCTGGCACGCGGCGGACGAGAAGCGCCGGCGTGGCCAAGGCGCACCGGTCGGCACGCACAGCCTCACGGGTGGGGGAGGCGACGTGGGCATGCCCGCCAAGCCGACGGCCGAGCGCGGTGTCGAACGAAGCGAGCCGCGCGAGACGCCGGAGCCGCGGCGGCCCGACCCGATGGCCGAGCCGCGCGCGGGCCTCGGCGAGATCCTCGGCCGCAAGCCCTGAAGTCTTGCCGCAGCTGCGGATGGCCCGCGCCCTGCAGGGATTGCGTGGGGCTGGCCTGCAACCTGCGCGCGGGCTGGGCATGATCGTCCATCTTCGAGGAGAGGCTTGCCATGTCCGACGTGACCATCTACCACAACCCTGCCTGCAGCACTTCGCGCAACACCCTGGCCCTGTTGCGCGAGCACGGCGTCCAGCCGCAGGTGGTCGAGTACCTCAAGACACCCCCGGCGCGCGACGAACTGCAGCGCCTGGTTGCGCAGATGGGCATCCCGGTGCGTGGGCTGCTGCGCAACAAGGAAGCGGTGTACGGCGAGCTGGGCCTGGACGATCCGAAGTGGACCGACGACCAGCTGGTCGACTTCATGCTGCAGCACCCCATCCTGATCCAGCGCCCGATCGTCGCCACGACGCAGGGTGTGCGGCTGGGCCGTCCGCCCGAGGCGGTGCTGGAGATCCTGCCCGGCACCAGTGGGCAACGGACGTAACAGCCCTGTTGCCCGGCCCCCGGCGAACGGCGCCGGTCCGCAGAATGGGCGGATGCAGGCACACGAGCTGACCGAGGCGCAAGGGGCCGAACTGCGGACCCTGCTGGACCGCCGCGAGCAGGAACTGCAGGACACCATCGAGCGCCTGCGCAACGGGCTGGCGACGCCCGACGCCAGCGGCGCGGGCGTGCTCGATTCGGTGGAGGAGGGCGACGCCCGGATGATGGCCAGCGTGGACCTGGAGCAGCTGCGTCGCCACGAGGCGGAGCTGCTGGAGATCCGCCATGCGCGCGACCGCATGCACCAGGGCGAGTACGGACGCTGCGAGGAATGCGACCGGCCGATTCCCTTCGAGCGGCTGAAGGCGCAGCCGCAGGCGCGCTTCTGCCTGGAGCACGAGGCGGCCTGGGAAAAGGCCCATTCCGTTCGCTCGCCAGCCGCGTCCTGAGGCTGGAAAGGGGCGCTTTCCGGCACCGTCCGGTCGAGTCTGGATGGGTTCCGACGGACAAGCGAGGCGCCGTCCTACACAGAGCCCGCTGAGCTTGGCCAAGGATGGGCATCCCTTTCACCAGGAGCCGACATGACCCAACCCACGGATACCCCTCGCAAGCGCGGATTCGCCCTTCTCGACCCGGAAAAGATGCGCCAGGTGGCCGCGCTGGGCGGCCGAACCGCCCATGCGGCCGGCCGTGCGCACCAGTTCTCCCGCGAGGAGGCCCGTGCGGCGGCGCGTCGCAGCGTCGAAGTCCGCACCCGCCGTGCGGCCGAGGCGCGCCCGGCCGGCGGCACGGACGGCGGCAGCCCGTCCGCCTGACTCCCGCGCGAACCCGCGCGACCCCGGCCTCGTGCCGGGGTTTTTCTTTTCAGGCCCTCAAACGGGATAGACGGATTCCGGCTCGGCATCCACCGCGAGTTCGCCGACGCGCTCGCGCAGCTGCTCCGCCAGCTGGTGCACCGCCAGCTGGTGCTCGCGCCACAGGGCCAGGAAGCGGCCGTCGTGGTCCGATTCCAGCCAGGCTTCCGGATCGGCCGCACGCAGCAGCTGCTGGCGCCACAGGAAGTCCAGCATCTGCGCATGCACCTCCAGCAGCCCCACCATCGCGGGTGCGAGTTCCGGGAAGCCCGCCTGCTGCAGCTGGCGCGCCTTCACCAGCGCCGCGTGCGCCGACGGCGCCTCCCCGGCGAACCGGACCACGCGGCGCTGCTGGGCCACCCACTCGGCATAGCGGGCCAGCGCGTCCAGTGCCTCCTCCGCCTGCCGGCGGCGCAGGTCGCGGCGGGCCTGGTGCCAGGTGATCCAGGCGCTGGCCAGCGCGATGCAGGCCAGCGCGACGGCCAGCCAGAGCACGTGGTACTGCAGCGCCGACATGGCCCTCACGCGGCGCGCCGCGTGCGGCTCTTGGCGGCGGTCTTGCCGGTGGCCTTGCGCTTGCCCTTGCCGGCCTCGCCCGCCTCCTCGTCGCGCGCCACTGCCTTCTCTTCCGTGTCTTCCTTGCGGGCGCGCGCGGGTGCCGGCGCCTTGGCGCGTGTCGACGTGCGTGCCGCCGGGGCCGGTGCAGGCGCCGGCTCGGCCGCCTTGCCGCGCAGGCTGCGGCGCAGCAGTTCGGTCAGGTCGATGACCTCGGCGCCGGCCGGCGCCGGCTCCACCGGCGTCACCGTCTCCAGCTGGCCGGCCTGCGCCTTGGCCTCGACCAGCTTCATGATCTCTTCGCTGAACGAATCGCGGTAGGCGCTGGCCGTCCAGTGGCCGCTCATGCCCTCGATCAGCTGCTTGGCCATGTTCAGCTCGGGTTCCTTCACGCCGGCGGCCTTCGCATCGGCCGGCGGCAGCTTGAGGTCTTCCCAGGTGCGGATCTCGTTGCCCCAGCGCACCAGGTTCAGCACCAGCGCCGGCCCGCTGGGGATGAGCACGGCCAGGTGCTGCTTGGTCTGGATCACGACCTTGGCGATGCCGATCTTGCCGGTCTGCCGCAGCGCCTCGCGAAGCAGCGCATACACCTTGTCGCCCTTGTTGATCGGGGCCACGTAGTAGGGCCGCTCGAGGTAGACGAAGGGCACCTCGTCGGCGTCGACGAAGGCCTCGATCTCGATGGTCTGCGTGGTGCGGGGGTAGGCCTTGGCGATCTCGTCCGGGCTGACCACGACGTACTCGCCGGTGTGCCACTTGACGCCCTTGACGATGTTGTCCTTGTCGATGTCCTCGCCGGTCTTCTTGTTGATGCGCTTGTAGCCCACCGGGTCCATGGTGCGCTTGTCGAGCCAGTCGAAGTCGATGCCGCTCTCCGCCGTGGCCGAGTACAGGCCGATGGGGATATGCACCAGGCCGAAGGTGATGGCGCCTTTCCACAGCGTGCGAGTGGAGGAGGGCGCCATGCCCTCGGTGGACGGGATGTCGTGGGCGGAGGAGGCCATGTGTTTCAGTCTGCAAACCGGTGCGCACCGATGCTGTCGGCACCGCGCACGCACTGCTGTAGGTGCGGGCGTACAGCGCTGCAACCGCTAGCGAAGGTGCAAGCCCTGCAGCAGGCGTTGCAGCGCGGAGGCCGGCGGCCGGCCCTGCAGCCGGTCGGCCTGGGCCTGCCAGCGCGAACCCAGCCGCGCGAAGCGGCGCCGGCAGTCGTCCGGGAAGCAGTCCTGCTGGCGCAGCGTCTCGAAATTGCGGGCGATCCGGCGCGCCATCAGGTAGCGATGAGCCGGTGCCTGCGTCTGCATGAACGCGGCCATGAGCGACAGCGTCGCCAGCCACAGGGCCCGGCTGGCCTGCTGGAGCGCGGGCGGATCGGGTGGCGGCGTGCCGGTCATGTCAGCGTGTCGTGCGGGTGCCTGCGGCCATGCTGGGCCGCCTGCCTCGTCCGTGCTGTCGGCGCAGGCGCGGTTCGCCAGGCGCCGAAGTCCCGTTGGCGCGCAGGCGCGGACCGACACTCAGCGGGAAGGCGGCTCGGCGCCCTGCCGGCCGGCATGGCGCTTGCGGCCCGCCGCGCGCGCTTCCTCGGTGTTGAATTCGTGGGCGTGGCCGCTCTGGTGGGCGGCGCGTCCGCCCAGGCTGGCGATCTCGCGCTGTCGCTGCGGGTCCATCGCGGCGAAACCGCGCGGGCTGCGGCGCGGTGCGCCACCGGCGCCGTCGTCCTTGCGGGAAGCGTTGTCTTGAGAAGCCATGGTTCCCTGTCCTTTCCGTCGTGGTGTGGGAACCCGGAGACGGCAACGAGCGTGCCTGCGGGCGCGCCCCGCAATGGGGCTAGGCGCCGTACGCCTTCAGGCGCTTGGACAAGGTGGCCAGGCTCACGCCCAGGGCGGCGGCCGTGCGCTGGCGGTGCTGGCCGAAATGTTCCAGCGTGGCCAGAATCAGCTGCCTTTCGGCCGTGGCCAGCGGCGTGCCCACCGCGATCTGCAGCACGGGCCCGCCCGGATCCGGCGCCGACGCCGGCGCGGGAGCGCGCGGCAGCCACTGCTCGCCGATCTCCGGCCCGGTGGTCATCACCCAGGCCCGTTGCAGCACGTTGCGCAACTCACGCACGTTGCCGGGCCACCGGTACTGCGCCAGGCGCTGCAGGGCCGCCGGGGTGATGCGCTTGGCGGCGCCTTCGCGCTCGCCGATCTCCTGCAGGAATCGTTCCACCAGCAGCGGCAGGTCGTCCAGCCGCTCGCGCAGCGGCGGCAGTTCCAGCGGGAAGACGTTCAGCCGGTACCACAGGTCGTCGCGGAAACGCCCCTGGGCCACCGCCTCGGCCGGATCGCGGTTGGACGCGGCCACCACGCGCACGTCGGTCTCGATCGGCGTGGTGGATCCCACCCGCAGGAAGGTGCCGGTCTCCAGCACCCGCAGCAGCTTGACCTGCAGGTCCAGCGGCATCTCGGTGATCTCGTCCAGGAACAGCGTGCCGCCGTGCGCGCGCTCGAAGAAGCCCGGGTGCTGGCGCTCGGCGCCGGTGAAGCTGCCCTTCTCGTGGCCGAAGATCTCGCTTTCGATCAGCTGGGGCGAGATGGCACCGCAGTTGACGGCCAGGAACGGCTTGGCGCGCCGGCGGCTGAGGTCGTGCACGGTGCGCGCCACCAGTTCCTTGCCGGTGCCGCTCTCGCCGGTGACGAACACCGTCACCGAGGTGCCGGCCACCCGGGCGATCTGCTCGTAGACCTGCACCATGGGCGCCGACGTGCCCACCAGCAGGCCGAAGCGGCTGCGGCGCTGCAGGTCGTCGTGCAGGCTGCGCACCTCGTCCTGCAGGACCGAGGGCTTCATCACGCGCGAGAGGATGCCCTGGAGCTGGCGCGGGCTGACCGGCTTGATCAGGTAGTCGGCGGCGCCGGCACGCAGCGCCTGGATGGAGGTCTCCAGGCTCGCGTGCTCGGTCATCAGCACCACTTCCGAGTTGCCGATCAGCTCGGCGTCGTCCAGCAGCGACATGCCGCTGCCGTCCGGCAGCCGCAGGTCCAGCAGCACCACGTCCGGCTGCTGCAGGGCCATCTGGCGCCGTGCCTCGTCCAGCGTGCGTGCCGTCGCCGCCGAGAAGCCTTCGTCCGCGACCAGCTTCGCCATCGTGCGCGCGGTGTCGGCGTCCTCCTCGACGATCAGTGCATGCCCCATCGATACCCCGTTCTCGTGCCCTGCTCCGCCGTGGCGGAAAGGCCGGGCTGATTATTCGGCAGCGAAGTGCGGCGCTGGTGTAACGCATGGCAATGCGTTCGAACAAACATCAGCCCGCAGCGCGGGAGCTGTGCGAACAACCACCAGCCGCATCGCGCAGGAACACTTACAGAAAGCGAGACCCACGGGCCGCGGATTTGCCTACGCTGGCCGCGTTGCCAGAGGAGAACCGATGCCATCCCTGAGCCTTCGCATGGGCGCCACGTTGCAGCCCTCGCTGTCGCCGCGCCTCCAACGCGCGGTGCGCCTGCTGCAGATGTCCTCGCTCGACTTCTCGCGCGTGGTGCGCGATGCGCTGGACACCAATCCCTTTCTCGAAGCCGAGGACGGGGACGCGGCGCCGGAAGCCCCCGTCGTCGACGACGTCGAGGCCGGCCCGGAGCGGCTGCCGGACGGAGGCTGGGGTACGGGCACCGTTTCCGCCGCCAGGAACGTCGAGGGCGACGGCGTGTTCGACACGCTGGTGGCCCAGGACTCGCTGGCCGACCACCTGCTGGGCCAGCTGGGCCTGCTGCCGCTGCAGGAACGCGATGCGGCCCTGGCCACGGCGGTGATCGAGTCGCTGGACGACGACGGCTACCTGCGCACGCCCCTGCCGGAGATCGCGGCCCTGCTGCCGCTGGATCCGCCGCCCGAGCCGGACGAACTGACCATCGCGCTGCGCCGCGTGCAGTCGCTGGAGCCGGCCGGCGTGGCCGCGCGCGACGTGATCGAGTGCCTGCAGCTGCAGCTGCCCTCGATCGAATGCGAGCCCAGGCGGGCGCTGGCCGAACGCATCCTGCGCGAGTGCGTGCCCTGCCTGGCCAGCCGCGACATGGGCGCGGTGGCGCGCCGGCTGCGGGTGACGCTGGCACAGGCGCAGGAAGCCTGCGCGGCGATCCGGCACCTCGACCCGCGACCGGGTTGGCGCTACGGGCCGGCCTCGGTGCAGTACCTCACGCCCGACGTGATCGTGCGCAAGGTGCGCGGGCAGTGGACGGCGGTGCTGAACGACGCCGTGGTGCCGCGCATCCGCCTGAACCGCGGCTACGCCGAGATGTTCCGCCGCTGCCGCCGGCCCGAGGACGCCGAGCTGGGGGCGCACCTGCAGGAGGCGCGCTGGACCGTGCGCAACGTGGAGCAGCGCTTCTCCACCATCCTGGCGGTGGCGCAGGCCATCCTCAAGCGGCAGCACCGCTTCCTCGCCTACGGCGCGATGGCGATGAAGCCGCTGGCGCTGCGCGAGATCGCGCAGGAGGTGGGCGTGCACGAATCCACCGTCTCGCGCGTCACCAACAACAAGTTCATGGCGACGCCGGTGGGCGTGTTCGAGCTGAAGTACTTCTTCTCGCGCGGCCTGTCCACCGCCAACGGTGGCGAGTGCTCGCCGACCGCGATCCGCGGGCTGATCCGGGAAATGATCGCGGCCGAATCGGCGCAGCGCCCGCTGTCCGACGTGGACATCGCGCGCGAGCTGCTCGGGCAGGGGCTGCGGGTGGCCCGCCGGACGGTGACCAAGTACCGGCAGCTGATGAAGATCGAGACGGCGGAGCGAAGGCGGGTCGCGGTGTAGGCGGCGCCATCCACGCGCGGGCGGGGCCCTTGGGAGCGCTTCGCGCGGCTGCGGGACAATACGCCCCCGTGACCGCCGACAGCCTCCCTTCCGACACCGGCGTGGCCGCCACGGCCGCCGAAGCGAGCTGGGTCCAGGGCGAGTTGATCCGCAGCCTGATGCGCACCCAGCGCAGCACGCAGCTGCTGGCGCTCACTCTGATCCCGCTATTCGTGGTGCTCCTGTGGTCCGATGCGTCGCGCCTGGGGCTGCTGCTGTGGGCCGGCGTCACCGCCTCCGTCGCCCTGGCCCGCTTCTGGGTGATCGGCGTGTACCAGCGGGAGGTGGCGCCCGCGGGCGCCGAGGCCCACCTGGCCTTCCTGCGCCGCTACCGCATCGCCTGGCCGGTGACGGGCGCCCTGTGGGGCATGTCGACGCTGCTGTTCTTCGAGCGGGCGCCGCTGGCCGACCAGTTCATCTGCTGGATGGTGCTGGCCGGCCTGGGCATGTTCTCGATCAACAGCCTGTCCAGCCACCTGCCGACCATGCGGCACTACCTGGACACGCTGGCGATCACGGCGCTGGTGGTGATCGCATGGCGGGTGGGCATGGACCTGCGCTTCTCGGGCCCCAACCAGCACGGCTGGATGATGCTGCTGCTGGTGATCTTCTGGCAGGTGGTGCGCCACGCCGGCTTGCGGTTGCACCTCACGCACCGGCGGAACTTCGAACTGCAGTACCGCAACAACCAGCTGATCGAATCGCTGACGCGCCAGACCCAGGCGGCGCTGGAGGCGATCGAGATCAAGAACCGCTTCCTGGCCAGCGCCGCCCACGACATCCGCCAGCCGGTGCACGCCCTGGGCCTGTATGCCGACTGGCTGGGCAGCGAGCCGGAGATGGTGCACGAGCTGGCGCCCAAGATCGTGGAGTCCACCAAGGCGGTGAACGCCCTGTTCGACTCGCTGTTCGACCTGGTGCGGCTGGACACCGGCAAGATCAAGCTCAAGATCGAGGAGCTGCGGCTGGACAAGCTGCTGCACGACCTGGAACTGCACTACCGGCCGCTGGCCGAGGCCAAGGGGCTGGAGTTCCGCCTGCACGTGGTGCCGGGCACGGTGACCAGCGACCCGATCCTGCTGCAGCGCATCGTCGGCAACCTGATCTCCAACGCCGTCAAGTACACGCAGAAGGGCGGCATCCTGGTGGCGGCGCGCCGCACCCGCCACGGCCCGCGCATCGAGATCTGGGACACCGGCGTGGGCATCACGCCGGCGCACCAGCGCGAGATCTTCCGCGAGTTCTTCAAGGTGCCCAGCCACGCCGGCACCGAAGAGGGCTTCGGCCTGGGCCTGTACATCGTGGCCCGCCTGTCCAACATCCTGGGCCACCCGCTGCAGTTCGCGTCGCGGCCCGGGCGGGGCACGGTGTTCCGGCTGCTGGTGCAGCCCACCGATGCGCAGGCGGCCGCCGAGCGGGCGGCGTCGCCCATCGTCGACAGCGCCGCGCGCGAGCCGGCGGCGCTGGTCTCGGGACGCTAGGAGCGGGGGGTCAGAGCAGCCCGTGCGTGCGGGCGTAGTGGATGGTCTGGGTGCGGCTCTTGACGCCCAGGCGGCGGAACAGCCGCCACAGGTGCACCTTCACGGTGTGCTCGCTGATGCCCAGTTCGTCGGCGATCTCGCGGTTGGACAGGCCGCGGTCCAGCATCACGATCAGCTGCTTCTGCCGCTTGGACAGCTTGCTGTCGGTGGGGGCCAGTTCCTCGAAGCTGCCGTCGGTGTTCAGTAGCGCGCGCAGCGCATTGCCGATCTCCTGCGCGCCGGCCGACTTCTCGATGTAGATGTCGGCGCCGGCCTCGATGCAGGCTTCCTCCGCGTCGGCCGAGGGCGAGGCCGACAGCACGGCCAGCGGCGCCTCCGGGAAGCGGTTCTTCATCTCGTGCACCCCGGAGGTGCCGGTGGTGTCCGGCAGCTTCAGGTCCAGGCAGATCAGGTCCGGGAAGCCGTTCTCGCGCACGGCCGATTCCATGCCGCCGATGCGATCGAGCTCGATCACGCGGGCGCCCGGCCGCAGCCGGCGCAGCAGCATCACGACCGCCTCCCGCATCAGCGGATGGTCGTCGATCACGTAGAGGATGGCGGGATTCGGGGTGGCTTTCATGTCGGGTGCAAGGATAGCGTTTCCGCGCGCCTGCTCAGCCGGCGGCCAGCTGGGCCAGCGCGGCGCCCACCTGGGCCTCGCTCACGCCCTCGGCCAGCCGGGCCGCGTCGCCGGCCGCCGCCAGGCCGTCCTGCTTCAGCCGCGCGACCGCGCGGCCGGCGTCCTGCGGCGAATCGAAGGCGGCGCTTTGCAGCAGCAGCGCGCCGCCGGCATCGACCAGCTTGAAGTAGTGCTTGCCGTCGGCCTCGCGGTACTGCTTGAACGAGGGCAGGGCCGACCTGGCCCTGGCCTTGCCCTTGCTCGACGCGGGCTGGTCGGCCAGGTTGCGCAGGCCCACGGCGTGGCGCAGCGTCGCCATGAAGGGGGTGGCGATGGCGCGCGCCTTCTTCGCGCCGGCCTTCAGGATGCGCTCCAGCTCGGCCGGGTTGGCCACCAGCGCGTCGTAGCGCTCGCGCATGGGCGCGATCTCGCGGTCGATGCGCTCGAACAGCAGCTGCTTGGCGTCCGACCAGGCGATGCCCTCGGCATACGCCTTGCGCAGGGCCTGCGTCTCGCCCTCGTCGGCGAAGGCCTGGTAGATCTGGAACAGGGCCGAGCCCTCGACCTCCTTGGGCTCGCCGGGCGCGCGCGAGTCGGTGACGATGGAGAAGATCTGCTTGCGCATCTGCTCGCGCGGGCCGAACAGCGCGATCACGTTGTCGTAGCTCTTGCTCATCTTGCGCCCGTCCAGGCCGGGCAGCGTGGCCACGGCCTCGTCGACCTGGGCCTCGGGCAGCGTGAAGTGCTCGCCGTACAGGTGGTTGAAGCTGGACGCCATGTCGCGCGCCATCTCCAGGTGCTGCACCTGGTCGCGGCCCACCGGCACCTTGTGGGCGTTGAACATGATGATGTCGGCGGCCATCAGCACCGGGTACATGAACAGGCCGGCGGTGACGTCGAAATCGGGGTCCACGCCGGCGGCGTTGTTCTTGTCCACCTGCGCCTTGTAGGCGTGGGCGCGATTGAGCAGGCCCTTGCCCGTGACGCAGGTCAGCAGCCAGGTCAGCTCGGGGATCTCGGGGATGTCCGACTGCCGGTAGAAGTAGACGTGCTCCGGGTCCAGCCCGGCGGCCAGCCAGCAGGCGGCGATCTCCAGCGTGGAGCGCTGGATGCGGGCCGGCTCGTCGCACTTGATCAGCGCGTGGTAGTCGGCCAGGAAGTAGAAGTTCTGCGTGCCGGGGCGGCGGCTGGCCTGCACGGTGGGGCGGATGGCGCCGACGTAGTTGCCCAGGTGCGGGGTGCCGGTGGTGGTGATGCCGGTGAGGTAGCGGACGACGGGAGCGTTCATGGGTGGTTCAGAAGAGCAGCGCGTTCAGCGGCGCCAGCAGCACGCCCAGCACGCCATAGCCGATGGAGATCAGCGGCCGCAGCCAGAGGCTGCCGACGATGCCGGCGATCACCAGGCCCATGACGATGAAGAAGCCCCAGGGCTCCAGGCGGCTGTAGTTCCAGGCCGCGCGCGGCGGCAGCAGGCCGGCCACGATGCGGCCGCCGTCCAGCGGCGGCAGCGGGAACAGGTTGAAGGCCCACATCACCAGGTTGACCAGCACGCCGGCCTTGGCCATCTCCAGGAAGAAGCGCTCGTTCAGGCCGGCGCCCGCCAGCACGGTGAACAGCAGGGCCCACAGGATGGCCTGCACGAAGTTGGAGGCCGGGCCGGCCAGCGCCACCCACACCATGTCCCGCTTGGGATGGCGCAGCCGGGTGAAGTCCACCGGCACCGGCTTGGCATAGCCGAACAGGAAGGCGCCCGAGGTGGCGAAGTACAGCAGCACCGGCATCGCGATCGTGCCGATCGGGTCGATGTGCGGAATCGGGTTGAGCGTCACCCGCCCCATCGCGTAGGCGGTGTTGTCGCCGAACCAGCGTGCAACGTAGCCGTGCGCGGCTTCGTGCACGGTGATGGAGAAGAGGACGGGCAGCGCGAAGATCAGCACCGTCTGGATCATGTTTTCCATGGAAGGGGTGGATTGTCTCAGACGCATCCGTCGTCCCCGCGCAGGCGGGGATCCAGGACCGGAGCAGTCCGCGAAAGCGGACGCACGGAATTCCCGCCTCCACGGGAATGACCAGGAAGTCGCCTACAGCCCCAGCCGCTCCGCCTCCCCGCGCCCCTGCCGCAGGATGGTCGCTTCGCCGCCGGTCCCCATGGGCGTGAGGTCGACCACGGTGGTGGGCTCCAGCGGGCAGGCCCCGGCATCGATCACGCCGGCGATCAGCCGCTCGTAGCGCTCGCGGATGTGTTCGGCGTCGTTCAGCGGCTCCGATTCCCTGGGCGGGATCAGCGTGGTGCCCAGCAGCGGCTGGCCCAGCAACTCCAGCAACTGCTGTAGCACCTGGTGGTCCGGCACGCGCAGGCCTATGGTCTTGCGCTGCGGATGGCTCACGCGCCGCGGCACCTCGCGGGTGGCCTCCAGGATGAAGGTGAAGGGCCCCGGCGTCGCCTGCTTGATCAGCCGGTACTGGCGGTTGTCCACCCGGGCGAAGGTGGACAGCTCGCTCAGGTCGCGGCACAGCAGGGTGAGGTGGTGCTTCTCGTCGACGCCGCGCACCTGCCGCAGGCGGTCCACCGCGGCCTTGTCGTCCAGCTGGCAGACCAGCGCGTAGCTGGAGTCGGTGGGCACGGCCAGCAGGCCGCCTTGCTGCAGCAGCCCCACGGCCTGCTTGAGCAGGCGCAGCTGCGGGTTGGCGGGATGGAGCTCGAAGTACTGGGCCACGGCTCAGATCCTCGCCAGGCGCAGCGCGCTGCGCGACTCGTGCACGGTGAGCCAGGCGCCGGCCGCCCCGCACAGGGCGATCAGCCCCATGCCGAACAGCGACCAGCCATCGGGTACGTGCGTGAACACCAGCCAGCCGCCCAGCATGGCGAAGCCGATCTGCGAATACAGGTAGGGGGTCAGCGTCGAGGCCGGCGTGTTGCGGTAGGCCAGGATCAGCAGGAAGTGCCCCACGGTGGCGCTCAGCCCCATCAGGGCCATGCCGGCCCAGGTCCACGCGCCCAGGCCCGGTTGCCAGACCGAGGGCAGCGCCAGCGAGGCCAGCAGCGTCCCCACCCAGCCGGTGTACAGGTGCATGGTGACCGGGTCCTCGGTGCGGGCGAGCTTGCTGGTGATGGCCTGGAACCAGGCGTTGCTGGCGACCAGCCCGAGCGGCAGCAGCATGGCCCAGCTGAAGCTCTCGCCGCCCGGTCGGATGATGACCAGCGTGCCGGCGAAGCCGCCGGCCACCAGCGTCCAGCGCAGCGCCGACACCCGCTCCTTCAGGAAGGTCGCGGCCAGCAGCGTGACCACCAGCGGCGCAATCATCATGATGGCCGTGAACTCGCCCACCGGCAGGTAGCGCAGGCTGAGGTAGGCCAGCATGCTGCTGGTCAGCAGCAGCAGGCCGCGCAGGCACTGGAACGGCAGGTGGCGCGTGCGCAGCACCTGCAGCCCGCGTTGCGGCAGCACCGCCGCCGTGGTCGCCACGGCCTGGAACGCGTAGCGGACCCACAGCGCCATCAGCATCGGCGCAGTGGCGCCGACCACCTTGGTGGTGGTGTCCAGCGCGGCGAAGCAGGCGCAGGCGCCGAGCACCAGGGCGATGCCGGCCAGCCCGGTGGCGGCCACCTGGGGCCGCGCCAATGCCGCGGTGCTCACTGGATGCGGTCCGCCAGCAGGTCCCACACCGGCACCAGCCCCTCGGGCAGCGGGGGCAGCCGGCCCAGGTCGGTGTGGCTTTCGTCGGGGCTGTGGAAATCGCTGCCGCGCGAGGCGGCGAGCCCGAATTCCTGCGCCGTCCGGGCGTAGCGCTGCGCCTCGGCCGCGGTGTGGCTGCCGGTGACCACCTCCACGGCCCGTCCGCCATGCGCCTTGAATTCGGTGAACAGGGCGTACTCCTCGTTGGCGGTGAAGCGGTAGCGGGCGGGGTGGGCGATCACGGCGACGCCGCCGCCCTCGGTGATCCAGTGCACGGCGTCCTTGAGCGTGGCCCAGCGGTGCGGCACGAAGCCGGGCTTGCCCTCGGTCAGGAAGCGCCGGAAGACCTCGGCGGTGTCCCGGCACACGCCCACCTCGACCAGGTAGCGGGCGAAGTGGGTGCGAGAGATCAGTTCGGGGTTGCCGACGTACTTGAGCGCGCCCTCGTAGGTGCCCGGGATGCCGGCCGCCTCGAGCTGGGCGGCCATCTCGCGGGCCCGCGAGCCGCGGCCGCCGCGGGTGGCCGACAGGCCCTCGCGGATGCGCGGATCCTGCGCGTCGAACCCGAGCCCGACGATGTGCACCGTCTCGTTGGCGAAGGTCACCGAGATCTCGGTGCCGGTGAGGTATTTCAGGCCTTGTGCGCGCGCTGCGGCGGCTGCGCGTGCCTGGCCGCCGATCTCGTCATGGTCGGTCAGCGCCCACAGCTCGACGCCGTTGGCCTTGGCGCGCGCCGCCAGTTCCTCGGGCGTGAGGGTGCCGTCGGAGACGACCGAGTGGCAATGGAGGTCGGCGTTGAGGGGCGGCACCGGCCCGATTCTAGGAGCGCGGCCCCGGCCGCGTCAGGCCCGCGGCGGATGACCCCTCAGTCGAGGGCCCCGGCCTGCAGGCGGATGTCGGCGGCCGTGCGCACGGCGCAGCGCAGGGCGAGCGTCAGCCCGTGCACCAGTTGCTCCTGCGTCATCGAGGGATGGCCCTGCTCGGGCAGCCAGGGCACGTGGACGAAGCCGCCGCGCACGCCGGCGCAGGCCGGGTCGGTGGCGAGCCGGTGCATCAGGCCGTAGAACACATGGTTGCAGACGAAGGTGCCGGCGGTCTGCGACACCTCGGCCCGGATGCCGCCGGCCAGCAAGGCCGCCAGCATGGCCTTGATCGGCAGGGTGCCGAAGTAGGCGGCCGGCCCGCCGGCCACCACCGGCGTGTCGACCGGCTGGTCGCCGGCGTTGTCGGGGATGCGAGCGTCGTTCACGTTGATCGCCACCCGCTCCAGCGAGATGGCGGCCCGCCCACCGGCCTGGCCGGTGCACAGGACCAGGGCAGGGCGATGCGCGCTGATCAGCCGGTCGAGCTCACCCAGGCACCGGTCGAATCGGGTCGGCAGGCGGGCCGCGACCACGCGGTGCCCTTCCAGTTCCATACCGTCCAGTGCCTGCACGGCCGCCCAGCTCGGGTTCACCTCGGCGCCGCCGAAAGGGTCGAATCCGGTGACGAGGACGCGGCGCGGGCCGACAGCGGGCGGCGGTGGGTCATCTAGCATCGTTTCACTGTACTGCAGGGGTCGTGCCATGCGCTGGGAAGGCAACCGGGAATCGGGCAACGTCGAGGACATGCGCAGGGGCGGTGGCGGCTTCGGCCTGGGCGGCCGCAGCATCGGCATAGGCACCATCGTGATCGCACTGGTCGGCGGGGCGATCTTCGGCATCAACCCGCTGACCCTGCTGGACATCCTCAGCGGCGGGCCGGTGGCCGAGCAGCAGGGTCAGCCGCAGCCCATCCCCGCCAACGACACGATGGCGCGGTTCGTCTCCACCGTGCTGGCCGACACCGAGGATGTCTGGACCGAGCTCTTCCGGCAGGGCGGCGCGCAGTACGACCAGCCACGGCTGGTGCTGTTCCGCGGCGCGATCGGCACCGCCTGCGGCCAGGGGCAGTCGGCCATGGGCCCGTTCTATTGCCCGGCCGACGAGAAGGTCTACATCGACCTGGACTTCTACCAGACGCTGAAGAGCCGGCTGGGCGCGCCGGGCGACTTCGCCCAGGCCTACGTGATCGCGCACGAGGTGGGCCACCACGTGCAGCAGGAACTGGGGATCACCGGCCGCGTCGACCGCCTGCGTGGCCGGGCCAGCCCGGCGGAGCAGAACGCGATGAGCGTGCGGCTGGAACTGCAGGCCGACTGCTTCGCCGGCGTGTGGGCCCACCATGCCCAGAAGGCGCGGCAGGTGCTGGAGCAGGGCGACGTGGAGGAGGCGATGAACGCCGCTGCCCGGATCGGCGACGACGCGCTGCAGCGTTCCGCCGGCCGGGCCGTGGTGCCCGAGCGCTTCACTCACGGCACCAGCGAGCAGCGCCAGCGCTGGTTCGGCACCGGCCTGCGCAGCGGCAGCGTCCAGGCCTGCGACACCTTCAGCGCCCGGGCGCTCTGACCGCCCTGGGCAGCGGGGCCCCGCGCCCCAATGACCCGACTCCCAGCCCATCCATGCCCGGGTGCGACAATCACGGGTTGATGACTGCTTCCTTCTCCAAGCTTTCCCTGGCCGAGCCGCTGGCGCGGGCCGTGGCCGAAATGGGCTACGAGCAGATGACGCCGATCCAGGCCCAGGCGATCCCGGTCGTGCTGACCGGCCAGGACGTGATGGGTGCCGCCCAGACCGGCACCGGCAAGACGGCCGCCTTCTCGCTGCCCCTGCTGCAGCGCCTGCTCAAGTACGAGAACTCGTCCACCTCGCCCGCCCGCCACCCGGTGCGGGCCCTGGTGCTGCTGCCCACGCGCGAACTGGCCGACCAGGTGGCCCAGCAGGTCAAGCTGTACGCCAAGTACACCAACCTGCGCAGCACGGTGGTGTTCGGCGGCATCGACATGAAGCCGCAGACCGCCGAGCTGAAGAAGGGCGTCGAGGTGCTGGTGGCGACGCCGGGCCGCCTGCTGGACCACATCGAAGCGAAGAACGCCGTGCTCAACCAGGTCGAGTACGTGGTGCTGGACGAGGCCGACCGCATGCTGGACATCGGCTTCCTGCCCGACCTGCAGCGCATCCTGTCGTACCTGCCCAAGCAGCGCACCACGCTGCTGTTCTCGGCGACCTTCTCGCCCGAGATCCGGCGGCTGGCCAACAGCTACCTGAAGGACCCGATCACCATCGAGGTGTCGCGGCCCAACGCCACCGCGTCCACCGTCGAGCAGCACTTCTACAGCGTGACGGACGACGACAAGCGCCGCGCGGTCCGGCAGATCGTGCGCCAGCGCGAGATCGGCCAGGCCTTCGTGTTCGTCAACAGCAAGCTGGGCTGCGCCCGGCTGGCACGGTCGCTGGAGCGCGACGGCCTCCGCACCACCGCGCTGCACGGCGACAAGAGCCAGGACGAGCGGCTCAAGGCCCTGGCCGCCTTCAAGGCCGGCGAGGTGGACCTGCTGGTCGCCACCGACGTGGCCGCGCGCGGGCTGGACATCAAGGACGTGCCCGCGGTCTTCAACTTCGACGTGCCCTTCAACCCCGAGGACTACGTGCACCGCATCGGCCGCACCGGCCGGGCCGGCGCCTCGGGGCTGGCCGTGACGCTGGTGTCGCCCAGCGACAACCGGCTGGTGGCCGAACTCGAGAAGCTGCTGAAGAAGAAGGTCGAGCTGGAAGCGATCGAGTTCGAGGACGAGCGTCCGCGCGGCCGCATCAACGATGGGCGCCGCGCCTGGCGCGAACGCGGCGAGCTGGGCGACCCGCGCGACGCACTGGATGCGCCTCGCGAACGCCCCGCTCGGCCGAGCCGCGCCCCGCAGGCGCCGCGCGATCCCTTCTTCGAGCAGCCCTACGAGCCCCCGGCCGGGGACACCAGGCCGGCGTGGGAAAGCGCCGCCAAGCCCGCGGTCAGCCGCATGTCGGCCAACATCAAGACCCGGCGCAAGGTGCCGGCGCTGTTCAAGCAGCCTGTGGCGGAGCAGTAGGGCGCCTGCCGGCCGCCTCAGCGGCCCGGCACCTGCGCCTGCTCGCACCGCACCTGGACCACCTCACGTGACCCGCTCGCCGGGTCCCAGCGTAGCGCGCTGAGGCAACCGCCCCACACGCAGCCGGTATCCAGCGCGATCACGTCCTCGCGCAGCAGCAGCCCGAGTTGCGACCAGTGCCCGAACGCGATCGTCGTGCCGGCGGTCCGTCGGCCCGGCACGTCGAACCAGGGGAGCAAACCCGGGGGCGCCTGGTCGATGCGGCCGTCGGCCTTCAGGTCCATCACGCCCTCGGGCGTGCAGAAGCGCAGCCGCGTCAGCGCGTTGACGATCACCCGCAGCCGGTCGGCGCCCGTGAGCGCGTCGTCCCAGCTCGCCGGTTCGTTGCCGTACATGCGGGCCAGGAAGTCCACGAGGTCCGGCCCGCGCAGCACCGCCTCCACTTCGCCGGCCAGCGCCAGCACCTGCGCCAGGTCCCATTGCGGCAGCACGCCGCCGTGCACCATCAGCAGGCCGTGCGCGTGCAGCGCCATGCGCTGCTGCCGCAGCCAGTGCAGCATCGCGTCGCGGTCCGGAGCCTGCAGCACCGAGTCCAGGGTGTCGTTGCGGTGCGGCGCGCGCAGGCCTCGCGCAGTGGCGAGCAGGCTCAGGTCGTGGTTGCCGAGCAGGCAGGTGGCCGATGCCCCCAGGGCCATCAGCCGCCGCAGCACCGCCGCCGAATCGGGGCCGCGGTTGACCAGGTCGCCCAGCACGATGGCGTGGTCCCGGCTCGGGGAGAAGGCCAGTTCGTCCAGCAGCCGGCCCAGCGCGGCGTCGCAGCCCTGCACATCCCCGATCAGATAAAGTCGTCCCATCGTGTCCGATCCCTCTCGCGAGCCGTGGATTTTCTGCTGATCGCGCTGTTGACGCTGTTCAACGGCGTGTTCGCGATGTCGGAGATGGCCCTGGCCACCAGCCGCAGGGCGCGCCTGCAGGCGCTGGCCGAGGACGGCGACGCGGGCGCATCCGCCGCCCTGCGGCTGCTGGAGCACCCCACCCAGTTCCTGTCCACCGTGCAGGTGGGCATCACCTCGATCAGCATGCTGATCGGCATCGTCGGCGAGGCCGCCTTCAGCGCGAAGCTGGCGCGCTGGCTGGAGGGCTACGGCGCGTCGGCCGGCGTGGCCAGCGTGGCCGCCACCGCCATCGTGGTGGCCATCATCACCTTCGTCAGCATCGTGTTCGGCGAGCTGGTGCCCAAGCGCATCGGCCAGCTCTACCCGGAGAACGTGTCGCGCCTGGTCGCGCGGCCCATGGCCTGGCTGGCCCGGATCGCCTCGCCCTTCGTGCGGCTGCTGGCGGCCACCACCCAGGCCGTGCTCAAGCTGCTGCGCATAGACACCACGCAGCGGCGCGGCATGACCGAGGAGGAGATCGCGCACAGCCTGGAGGAGGGCGTGGACGCCGGCGTGATCGAGGCCCAGGAGCACCAGATGGTGCGCAACGTGTTCCACCTGGACGACCGGCCGCTCACCTCGATGATGGTGCCGCGCTCGGACATCGAGTGGATGGAGGCCTCGGCCTCGGTGGCCGAGGGCCTGCGCCAGGCCGGCCGCGAAGGCGCGCACTCCTGGTACCCGGTGTGCCGCGGCGGGCTCGACGACGTGCTGGGCATCGTCAGCATCTCGCGCCTGCTGGCGCTGGGGCCGGACCACCAGGGCAAGATCGAGGCGCAGGCGGTGCCCGCCGCCTTCGTGCCCGAGACGCTGTCGGGCATGGAGCTGCTGGAGCAGTTCCGCCGCCAGTCGCACCGCATGGTGTTCGTGGTCGACGAGTACGGCGTGGTGCAGGGCATGGTGACGCCGCGCGACCTGCTGGAGGCCATCACCGGCGAGCTCAGCCCGGAAGCAGTGGGCGAAGCCTGGGCCACTCCGCGCGCCGACGGCAGCTGGCTGCTGGACGGCCTGATGCCGGTGGCGGAACTCAAGGCCCGGCTGGCCATCCGCGAGCTGCCCGAGGAGGACCGCGGCCGCTACAACACGGTGGCCGGCCTGCTGATGGCGGTGTCGGGCCACCTGCCCGAGGTCGGCGAGCGGATAGAGTGCGGGTCCTGGACCTTCGAGGTGGTGGACCTGGACGGCAAGCGCATCGACAAGGTGCTGGCCTTGCCGGGAACGAGCGAAACGAACGTGGAGTGAGGATGTCGGAGACCCTGTATTACGAGAAGCCGGTGCTGCTCAATCGCGAGAAGCACCGCGGCCGCAAGATCCGCCCGAGCAGCGGCTTCGGCTTCGCGCGGAACGCCAACTCGCTGTACCTGGCGGGCGTGGAATTCACCGAGGCGTGCAAGGAGTACGCCATCGTCTTCACCAAGCAGGCGGGCGGCAAGGTCGCGCCGGTGGTGGTGCTGGGGCTGCGCAACCGCGAGAACCTGTTCGTGGACGCGCAGGACCGCTGGACCGCCGCCTACATCCCGGCCTTCGTGCGCCGCTATCCCTTCGTGCTGGCCGAGCTGCCGGGCGAGCAGATGGGGGTGTGCATCGACGAGGCCTTCCCCGGCCTGAACGAGCAGGAAGGCGAGGCGCTGTTCGACGAGAAGGGCGGCAACACGCCCTTCCTGCAGAACGCGCTGGACTTCCTGCAGCGCTACCAGGTCGAGTACCTGCGCACCGAGGCCTTCTGCCGCAAGCTGGCCGATGCCGGCCTGCTGGTGGAGATGAGCGCCAAGGCCGACCTGGTGGACGGCCGCAGCTTCACCGTCGCCGGCCTGATGGTGGTGGACGAGAACAAGCTGCGCGAACTGCCCGACGACAAGGTGCTGTCGCTGTTCCGCACCGGCGAGCTCCACCTGCTCTCCATGCACCTGCTGTCGCTGTCCAACCTGAACCGGCTGGTGGACCGGATGGCGCAGCGCGGCGCAGGCGATGCATCGGCGCCGGCCACCGCGGCGCCCGCCGCCGACACCGGCAAGGCCGCACGCACCCAGAAGTCCGCTTGAGCCGCGCCGCCCCGATCGCCGAACTGTCGCCGGCCAACTTCGCCATCGTGATGGCGACCGGCATGCTCGGCGTGGCTGCGCACCAGCAGGGCCACGAGGCCATCGCCCGCGCCCTGCTCGCGACCTGCGCGCTGGCCTGGCCGCTGCTGGTGGTCCTTTCGCTGGTGCGGCTGGCGCGGCACCGGGGCCGGATGCTGGCCGACCTGTGCGACCACCAGCGCGCCCCTGGCTTCCTTACCACCGTGGCCGGCACCTGCGTGCTGGGCAGCCTGCTGGCGGTGCTGGGCCTCGATCGCGGCGCGTCCTTCGTGCTGGGGGCCATCGGCGTCGTGCTGTGGGTGGGGCTCACCTACGCGATCCTGATGGCCCTGACGGTGGGACGGAACAAGCCCCTGCTGGCCGGCGGCATCAGCGGCGCGTGGCTGCTGACGGTGGTGGCCACGCAATCGATGGCCGTGCTCGCGGCGCTGCTGGCGCCGCAGGCGGAGCAACCGCTGCGGCTGGCCCTGAACTTCGGCGCGCTGGCCGCCTGGCTGTGCGGCGGCATGCTGTACGTGTGGGTGATCTCGCTGATCTTCTACCGCCTCGTCTTCTTCGGCTTCTCGCCGCAGGACCTGACGCCCACCTACTGGATCAACATGGGCGCGATGGCGATCTCGGCGCTTGCGGGCGGGCTGCTGGTGGCCGAGGCGGCCAGTGCCCCCTTCCTGCAGGGCCTGCTGCCGTTCGTGAAGGGCGGCACGGTGCTGTACTGGGCCGTCGGCACCTGGTGGATCCCGCTGCTGCTGGCGCTGATCGGCTGGCGGCTGCTGCGCGGTCCCGACCCCTGGCGCTACGACGTCGCGTACTGGGGCGCCGTGTTCCCGCTCGGCATGTATTCCGCCGCCACGCACCAGATGGCGCAGGTGCTGGGGCTCCGGTTCCTGCTGCCGCTGGCGCGCGGCTTCTTCTGGCTGGCGGTCCTGGCGTGGCTGCTGACGGCGGTGGGCCTGGTGCGGCACCTGATGCGGGTGCGCCAGGGCGGCGGCGCCGCCGCGGCAACGTGAGCGGCTCGGGATCCCGTGGCGACACCCGGAAGGGTGAACCCGGCCGCATCGATAATCCCATGATGGATCAGAGAGGGAACCGAACGGTGCTGGTTGTCGACGACAACCCCGTCCACCGATATGCCATGGCGCGCCTGCTCAGCCACGCGGGCTTCAGGGTCGAGGAGGCCTGGAACGGCAAGGACGCGCTCGAGTCCGCGCCGCGGGTGGATGCCCTCGTCATCGACGTCTTCATGCCCGACATGGACGGGCTGCAGGTGTGCCGCACGCTGCGGGCCAACCCGGCGACCGCCGCCATGCCCATCGTCTTCTTCTCGGCGCTCTACGGTGCCGAAGTGCAGGCGGAATGCGAACGCGCGGGCGGCAATGCCTACTACCCCAGTCCCGTGCCGGCGGATGAGTTCTCCAGCAGGGTCGCCGCGCTGATGGGCATCGCCTGACGCGGCGCAGGGAACACGCGTAGGACTCACCCTACGGGGCCAAGCGCTCCTCATCCTTAGAATGGACCGGTGCCATTCCGGCGCGTCCTTTCCCCCATCCGATGACAGAACAAGCCCAGACCGTGCTGGCGCTCCTGCGACAGCACGAGGAGCCGATCGTTTCCCAATGGTTGCAGGAGGCCGCCAAGGCCACCGGCAGCCACGGCGGGGGGCAGTGGCCCGACGCGCCGGCCTATGCCGGCGAGGTCGTCGGCGCCATGCGCGATGCATTGAACGGCGGCGCCGACCCCGAGCAGTTCATCCAGGCGCCGGCCTGGGCGCCCCTGCGCGACGTGCTGACCAACCTGTCCCGCTCGCGCGCCGCCCAGGGCCAGAGCGCGGCGGAGACGAGCACCTTCGTGCTGGCCTTCAAGCGGCCCATGTTCGACGCCCTGTCGCGCAGCGTGCCGGACGCCAAGGCCCAGCTTGCCGCCATCTGGTCGCTGTCGGTGATGGTGGACCAGATGGCCCAGTGGACCGTCTCGACCTACCAGCAGAGTCGCGAGGACATCATCCGGCGCCAGCAGCAGGACCTGCTGGAACTGTCGACGCCCGTGATCAAGCTGTGGGACGGCGTGCTGGCCATCCCGATGATCGGCACGCTCGATTCGAGCCGCACCCAGGCCGTGATGGAGGCGCTCCTGCAGCGCATCGTCGAGACCGGCTCCACGCTGGCCATCATCGACATCACCGGCGTGCCCACGGTGGACACGCTGGTTGCGCAGCACCTGCTCAAGACCGTCAGCGCTATCCGGCTGATGGGTGCCGAGTGCATCATCAGCGGCATCCGCCCGCAGATCGCGCAGACCATCGTGCACCTCGGCATCGACCTGCAGGGCATCGCCTCCAAGGCCTCGCTGGCCGACGCGCTGTCGCTGGCCCTGCAGCAGCGCGGCTACACCATCGCCAGGACCACCTGAGGCGGCCATGTACCGCATCCCGATCCTGCAGATGGGCCAGATGCTGTTGGTCACCATCCAGGTCGACATGGAGGACCAGATGGCACTGGCCCTGCAGGACGACCTCGCGAACAAGATCGCCGCCACCGGCGCCAAGGGCGTGCTGATCGACATCAGCGCGCTGGAGATCGTCGATTCCTTCGTCGGCCGCATGCTCGCCAGCATCTCCGGCATCTCGCGCATCCTCGATGCGGCCACGGTGGTGGTCGGCATGCAACCGGCCGTGGCCATCACCCTGGTCGAGCTGGGCCTGTCGCTGGAAGGCGTCCGCACCGCGCTGAACGTGGAGCGCGGCGTCGAACTGCTGGCCCAGGCCCAGGGGGAGGCCTCGAGTGGCCGCCGCTGACCCCACGGCCGATGCCCTGCCGCTGGGGTCGGAAGCCGACATCGTCGCGTGCCGGCAGAAGGTGCGCCTGCTGGCGCAGCAGCTGAAGTTCACGCTGGTGGACCAGACCAAGATGGTCACGGCCGCCAGCGAACTGGCGCGCAACACGCTGGTTCACGGCGGAGGCGGCCGCATGCGCTGGGAGATCGTCCGGAAAGGCCTGCGCGACGGCTTGCGGCTGCAGTTCGAGGACCAGGGGCCGGGCATCGCCGACACCGAGCTGGCCCTGTCCGACGGCTGGAGCTCCGGCAAGGGCATGGGGCTGGGGCTGCCGGGCAGCAAGCGGCTGGTGCAGGAATTCGAGCTGAAGTCCGCCCCGGGACGGGGCACCTGTGTGACCATCACGCGGTGGAAGTGATTTCCGGCACCCAGCACGCCGACCTGCCGATCGGCAACGACCCCAGCCGGGTCGGCTCGGCCCGGCGCGAGGCCGCCCAGGCAGCCATGGCCTGCGGGTTCGGCGAGGTCGAAGCCGGGCGGCTGGCGATCGTGGTGACCGAGCTGGCCACCAACCTGTTGCGACACGCCACCGGCGGGCGGCTGCTGCTGGCGGCTCGGCCCGACCGGCGCGAAGTCGAAGTCATCGCGCTCGACGACGGCCCCGGCATGCCCGACGTCGCGCGCAGCCTCGGCGACGGCTACTCCACTTCCGGCACGCCGGGCACGGGGCTGGGCGCCGTGCGTCGACTGGCGACCGACTTCGACATCCACTCCTCGGTTCCGGGCGGCACCCTCGTGCTCGCGCGCATCCGGGCGGAGGGCGCCGCTACCCCGGCCCGGCAGGCGCTGCAGGTGGGCGCGATCTCGATTGCCAAGCCGGGGGAACCGGTGTCCGGCGACGGCTGGGCCTGCGTCATCGACGGGCACCGTGCCACGCTGCTGGTGGCCGACGGGCTGGGCCATGGCCCCGACGCCGCCGAGGCGGCGCAGCTGGCCATCCAGGCGTTCCTGCACGCCCCGTCGAGCGCGACGCCGCAGTTGCTGGCACGCGTCCATGAGCGGCTGCGGGGCAGCCGCGGCGCGGCGGTGGCGATGGTGCAGGTCGATGGCAGCGACGGCAGCGGAACCCTCACGGGGGCCGGCAACGTGGTGGGCCGCATCGTCTCCGGCGTCGAGGACCGCACCCTGCTGACGCAGCACGGCACCGCCGGCGTCCGGATCCGCACGCCCGAGGAGGTGCGCTTCGACTGGCCGCCGCACGCCCTCATCGCGGTGTGCACCGACGGCGTCGAGACGCGCTGGAAATCCGAGCTGCTGCACCCGGTGCTGGGGCACGATCCTTCGCTGGTGGCCGCCATGCTGGTGCGCCAGCACTCGCGCGGGCGCGACGATACGACGGTGGCGGTGCTGCGTAGGAGGCCCCGATGAGCGGCACGGCCGACGACGTCGCCTCGCTGGAGCAGGCGCTCCAGGCCAGCCGCGACGAGCTTGCGAGCCTGCGCGCGGAACTCGAGGAGACCAACCGGGGCGTCGTGGCCCTGTATGCCGAGCTGGATGCGCAGGCCGAGCAGCTGCGGGAGGCGACCGAGCTCAAGAGCCGGTTCCTGGCCTACATGAGCCACGAATTCCGCACGCCGATCAACGCCATCCGCAGCATCGCCCGGCTGCTCATCGATCGCGTCGACGGGCCGCTGACCGAGGAGCAGGAACGGCAGGTCGGCTTCATCCAGTCCTCGGCCACCGAATTCGCCGAGATGGTCGACGACCTGCTCGACCTCGCCAAGGTCGAGGCCGGCCGGGTCGAGATCTCGCCGGCCTGGTTCGAGATGGTGGACCTGTTCTCGGCCCTGCGCGGCATGTTCAAGCCGGTGCTGACCAACCCCGAGGTCCACCTCGTGTTCGAGGAGCCGGGCGACGTGCCGCGGCTGTTCAGCGACGACCGCAAGCTGTCGCAGATCCTGCGCAACTACATCTCCAACGCGCTGAAGTTCACGCCGCGCGGCGAGGTGCGCGTCGGTGCCAGCCGGGACGGCGAGCTCGTCACGTTCTCGGTGTCCGACACCGGGGTGGGCATCGCGCCCGAGTTCCTCGGCACCCTGTTCGAGGATTTCACCCAGGTCAAGTCGCCGCTGCAGAAGCGCCTGCACGGCACCGGCCTCGGGCTCGCGCTGTCCAGGCGCCTCGCCCACCTGCTCGGCGGCACGGTGGGCGTGCGCAGCGAGCCGGGGCGAGGCTCGACCTTCTGGGTCACGATTCCCATCCGGCTGGGTGGAGCGCAGGGCGATGCGTGAGGCGCCCGAGCTGCACAACAGCATCGACCGCGCGGCCCACACCGTGCTGGTGGTCGACGACAACCCGGCCACCCGCTATTCCACGGGCCGGGTGATCCGGGCTGCCGGCTTCGGGGTGCAGGAGGCGGGCACCGGTGCGCAGGCGCTGGAGCTGTCCGCCGGCCCCGACATCTCGGCGGTGGTGCTGGACGTGCACCTGCCGGACATGGATGGCTTCCAGGTGTGCCGGGCGATCCGCGCCCGGTCCTCGACGCGGCTGCTGCCGGTGGTGCACCTGTCCGCCCAGTACGTGAAGGACGAGGACCAGGTGGCCGGCCTGAACGCCGGGGCCGATGGCTACCTCGTCCATCCGGTCGAGCCCTCGGTGCTGGTGGCCACGCTGCAGGCGCTGATCCGGGCGCGCCGGGCGGAGGACGAGCTGCGCGGAAGCGAGCGGCGCTTCCGCGCGATCTACGACCAGGCCGAGGGCGGGATCGCACTGGTCGACGCGATGGGGCGTTTCGTGGAAGCGAACCCGGCCCTGCTGCGCATGCTGGGCCGGACGGCCGAGGCCATCATGGGCCGGACGGTGGCCGAGCTCGCCCCTGCGGACCTGCGGGAGACGACGGGGCACCTGCTGGCCGGCCTGGGCGCGGCCCCGTGGCGCGGCGAGCTGACGCTGCTGCACGCCGACGGCCATGCGCTGCACCTGCAGCTGAGCCTGTCGGAGCCGGACCGCGGCCTGCGGGTGGCGACGGTGACGGACCTGACGGAGCGGCACGAGCTGGAGCAGCGCCGGCGCGAACTGCTGGAGCGCGAACAGGCCGCGCGGGCAGCGGCCGAGCGGCACAGCCGCACCAAGGACGATTTCATCGCGGTGCTCTCGCACGAGCTGCGCACGCCCCTGAACGCGATCGTCGGCTGGGCGCACATCCTGCGGCGCCGCGGCATCACGCCCGAGGGGTTGCGGGGCATCGAGGCGATCGAACGCAACGCCCAGACCCAGGCCCGGATCATCTCGGACATCCTGGATGTCTCGCGCATCAATTCCGGCAAGCTGCAGCTGGAGCGCCAGTGGGTCGACCCGGCCGAGCTGGTCCGCAGTTCGATCGGCTCGCTGGACGCATCGATCGCCGAGCGCCACGTCCAGCTGGAAACGGATCTCGACGGCGCCCATGCGCCGGCCTGGCTGGATCCGGCGCGCTACCAGCAGATCTGCTGGAACCTGATGACCAATGCGGTCAAGTTCTCGCAGGACGGCGGGCGCGTCGAGGTGTCGCTCGCCCGCGCGGGCGAGCGTCTGCGGCTGCAGGTACGGGACTTCGGCGTCGGCATGGATCCGGAATTCATGGCGCACGCCTTCGACCGCTTCACCCAGAGCGACGCGCCGGGCAATCGCCGGCACGGCGGCCTGGGGCTGGGGCTCTCGATCGTCAAGCACCTGGCGGAGCTGCACGGCGGGGACGTGGGCGCCGCGAGCGCCGGTCCCGGCACCGGAACGCTGGTGTGGGTGGACCTGCCCGCCGGCCAGCCCGCTGAAGAAGGAGGCCTGCACGCGCAGGTGCCGGCGCCTGCCGCCGAGCCGTCGGCGGCGGTGGAGCCGCTGCGCGGCGTGGACGTGCTGGTGGTGGAGGACGACCAGGAAGCCCGCGAGATCATGGCCATGACGCTCACCGACCGCGGCGCCCGGGTGCGGGTGGCCATCGACTACGACGCCGCGCTGGCGGAGATCCGCGCCGGCTGGCCGCAGGTGATCGTCAGCGACATCGGCCTGCCGGGCCACGACGGCTACGAACTGGCCCGCGCCGTCCGCGCGCTGCAGCCGGCCGGGGCCACGCGGGTGCCCATGGTGGCACTAACGGCTTTCGCGCGGCCGGAGGACCGGCGCAAGGCGCTGGAAGCGGGCTTCGACCTGCACATGGCCAAGCCGCTGGAGCCCCACCGCCTCGTCGGCGGCATCACCGACCTGCTGCGCAGCCCGGCCTGAGTCCGGCTACCGGATGCCGGACAGCAGTCCGTGCAGCGTTCCGAGGTCGACCGGCTTGGTCAGGTGGTGGTCGAATCCAGCGGCCTTGCTGCGTTCCCGGTCCTCCTTCGCGCCCCAGCCCGTGATGGCCGCCAGCCGGGCCGATCGCAGCTGCGGCGTCTGCCGCATCGCCTTGGCGAGCTCGTAGCCGTTCATGACCGGCATGCCGAGGTCCAGCAAGGCGAGGTCCGGCACGAAGTCCTTTGCCAGTTCCAGGGCCGACCGGCCGTCGTGCGCGACCCGGACCACATGGCCGTCGATCTCCAGCACTTCCTTGAGCAGTTCGGCGGCATCGCGGTTGTCGTCGGCGATCAGGATGCGCAGCGGCCGCTGCGCGGCCGGCCTCGGATCGACATACCCGGGCGCCGCGACGGCCGCAGCCGGTTCGGGCTCGCCGGCAATGGGCAGCCACAGGGTGAAGGTCGAACCCTGTCCGGGGCCGGCGCTGTGGGCCTCCACCCGCCCGCCATGCTTGCCGGTCAGGCGCCTGACCAGCGACAGCCCGATGCCCAGGCCGCCTTGCGAGTGGTCGATGCCATGCCCGACCTGCGTGAACATGTCGAAGATGTGCGGCAGCGAATCGGCCGAGATGCCGATCCCGTCGTCGGCGACCACCACCACCGCTTCATTGCCCTCGCGGCGAACGGCCAATTCGATCCGCCCGCCATCCCCGGTGTACTTGCGCGCATTCGTCAGCAGGTTGCCGATCACCTGGGCCAGCCGGTTGGGATCGGCATCCAGCCAGATCGGCTCGTCCGGGACCTGCACGCGCAGGTCCTGGTTCCGTGCCTCGATGCCGGGCAGCGTGGTCTCCACCGCACTCACCACGATGTCCCGCAGCAGGACGCGCTCCTTCTTGAGTTCGATCTTGCCGGTGCTGATGCGCGCCACGTCCAGCAGGTCGTTGACCAGATGGACCAGGTGGCCCAGCTGCCGCTCCATCAGGTCCCGGGTCCTGGCCAGCGACGCCGAGTCGGGCGCTATGCGCATCAGGTCGAGCGCCGTGCGCATGGGCGCCAGCGGGTTGCGCAGCTCGTGCGCGAGCGTCGCCAGGAATTCGCTCTGGCGGCGGTTCGCCTGCGAGAGGTTGGCGGCGAGCAGGCGCAACTCCTCGCCGGCACGCTTGTGCTCCGTCACGTCGCTGCCCTGCGCGAAGATGCCGGTGACGGCACCGCGCGCATCGCGGATCGGCTGGTAGACGAAATCGAGGAAGCGCTCCTCCAGCGGCTCGTCGGGCCGGCGCTGCAGCTTGACCGGCACCGCGCGCCCGACGTAGGGTTCGCCGCTCTCGTAGACCTGGTCCAGCAGGCTGATGAACCCCTGGTCCACCACTTCCGGCAGGGCGACGCGCGCCGGCTTGCCCACGATCTCGCGGTGGCCCACCATCTGGGAATAGGCGTGGTTGGTGAGGTCGAACACGAAGTCCTTGCCGCGCAGGATCGCCATGAAGCCGGGCGCTTGCTCGAACAACGCGCGGAAGCGCTCGTTCTCCTCCTTGCGGTAGCTCTCGGCCAGGACCTGTTCCGTGGTCTCCACGCAGGCGCAGTACATGCCGGCGACCTCACCGCTCTCGTCGCGCACCGGTGAATACGAGAACGTGAACCAGACCGGCTCGTCGAAGCCGTGCCGGTGCATGGTCAGCGGCAGGTTCTCGCGGAAGACCGCCTCACCCTTCAGGGCCTGGTCGACCAGGGGGATGAGGTCGTCCCAGATCTCGGACCAGACCTCCTGGAAGCGCCGCCCCAGTGCCCAGGGATGCTTGGAGCCGAGGATGTCGACGTAGGCGTCGTTGTACAGGCAGCACAGCTGCGGCCCCCAGACGAGGAACATGGGGAACTTGCTGTTCAGCATCAGTTCCACCACCGAGCGCAGGGATTGCGGCCAGGTCGACGGGTCGCCCAGGCCGGAGCCGGACCAGTCGTGGGCACGCATCAGCGCGCCCACCTGGCCGCCTCCGTTCAGGAAGGCCGGCGCGACGGCATCGACGGTTGGCGTCATTCAGGTGCGTTGCAGCCGAAGCGGCAGGAGAACCTGCCGGCTGCACTGGAAAGCGACAGTGGGCCTCACCAGTGAAGCCCACTTTGTGGATTCTTGGGGATCCCGACGGCCGTCGGTGTAGTCCGACGGCGCGGACCCGCGCCAGCCGGACGGCTCAGTCGCGCTGCGGCCGAGCCGGGCCGACGGTGGCCGTCACTCCTCGTCCTGCGGCCACAGGCCCGCGCTGGCCAGCAGCTTGGGATCGACGATGCGGATGGAGCGCTGCCGCACCTCCAGCGCGCCGCGGCTTTCCAGCTTGGCGAAACAGCGGCTGACGGTTTCCAGCGCCAGGCCCAGCAGGCTGCCGATCTCCTGGCGGCTCATGGGCAGCACGATCTCCTCGTGCGGCAGCCCCGCATTGCGCAGGCGCCGGGCCCAGTCCTCCAGGAACATGGCCAGCCGCTGCTGCGCCTGCACGCCCTGGCCGAGCAGCAGGGCGCGGCGTTCGTGGTTGGTCAGCACCAGCGCGAACGAGCGCCAGAAGCCTTCCTGCACCTGCGGCGACAGGCGGCACATCTCGCCGGCGTCGAAGTAGGAGGCGACGCAGACTTCCGAATCCTCCAGCGCGATGGCGTCGCAGCCGTGGCGGCCGTGCAGCATGCCGTCCAGCCCCAGCAGGTCGCCCGGCAGGTGGAAGCCGATCACCTGCTCGGTGCCCAGCCGGTCGGCGATCACGGTCTTGAAGTAGCCGGTGCGCACCGCCTGGACATGGACGAAGGGGTCGCCCTGGCGGAAGAGGCTGTCGCCCTTGCGCACCTGCTGATGGCGGATGCCGATCGGTTCGGGCACGCCGTGGCCATGCGGGAAGCACAGCGGCAGCAGTCCGCAGGCGGCGCAGGGGCGACCCGCCGTCAGCGGCGGCACGGGCTCGCCGGCGGGTGCCGCGTCCCCGGCGTTCGGTTGCGTGGGCATATCGAACATGGCGTTCTCCGGTGCCGTGTGCAGGAACGGCACGTTGCCCATTCCAGCAGGCGCCCGGTCGCTCCGCCTTGAAGAAGATCAAGGTTTTTTCGCAAGGGCGGGTCTATCGTGCAGCCCGTTTCCCGCTCGCGTTCCCTTCCCGCCACGTGCCTACCCCATCCGTCACAGCCGAGCCCAAGCGGCTCGAACTGGTCTGCCCCGCCGGCAGCCTGCCCGCCTTGCGCGCCGCCGTCGACGAGGGCGCCGACTGCGTCTACCTCGGGCTGCGCGATGCCACCAACGCCCGCAACTTCGCCGGCCTGAACTTCGACGAGAAGGCCATCGCCGACGGCATCCGCCACGCCCACGGGCGCGGCTGCAAGGTGCTGATGGCGGTGAACACCTATCCCGCTCCGGGCGATCCCGGCCGCTGGCGCGCGGCCATCGACACCGCCGCGGCGCTGGGCATCGACGCGGTGATCCTGGCCGATCCCGGGCTGATGCAGTACGCCGCGCGCCGGCACCCGGGGCTGCGGCTGCACCTGTCGGTGCAGGGCTCGGCCACCAACCACGAGGCGATCAACCTGTACCACGAGCAGTTCGGCATCCAGCGCGCCGTGCTGCCGCGGGTGCTGTCGCTCGAGCAGGTGCGGCAGGTGATCGACCACACGCCGGTGGAGATCGAGGTGTTCGGCTTCGGCAGCCTGTGCGTGATGGTCGAGGGGCGCTGCGCGCTCTCGTCCTATGCGACCGGCGAGTCGCCCAACATGCACGGGGTGTGCTCGCCGGCCAAGTCGGTGCGCTGGGAGGAGAAGCCCACCGGCCTGGAGGCGCGCCTGGGCGGCGTGCTGATCGACCGCTACGGCAGCGGCGAGAAGGCCGGCTACCCCACGCTGTGCAAGGGCCGGTTCGACGTCGCCGACGAGAAGGCCTACTACGCGGTCGAGGAGCCCACCAGCCTGAACGCGCTGGAGCTGCTGCCGCAGCTGCTCAAGATCGGCGTGCGCGCCGTCAAGATCGAGGGCCGCCAGCGCAGCGCGGCCTACGTCGCGCAGGTCACGCGGGTCTGGCGCGAGGCGATCGATCACGCGCTCGCGCTGTCGCATCGCTACACGGTCAACACGCGCTGGATGGTGGAGCTGGACCAGCTCGCCGAAGGCCAGCAGCACACGCTGGGCGCCTACCACCGCCCCTGGAAATGAGCATGCAGTTGTCACTCGGGCCCATCCAGTACTACTGGCCGCGGCCGGAAGTCCTGTCCTTCTATGCCGACGCCGCCGACTGGCCGGTGGACATCGTCTACCTCGGCGAGGCGGTGTGCTCGCGCCGCCACGAGCTGCGCCCCGCCGACTGGCTGGAACTCGCGCAGATGCTGCAGGACGCCGGCAAGGAGGTGGTGCTGTCCACCCAGGTGCTGCTGGAGTCCGGCAGCGACGTGTCCGCCATGCAGCGCATCGCCTCCAATGGCGGCTTCCGGGTCGAGGCCAACGACATGGGGGCGGTGCGCAGCGTGGGCTCGCGCGGCCCCTTCGTCGCCGGCCTGCACCTGAACCTGTTCAACGCCGACTCGCTGCAGTGGATGGCCGGGCTGGGCGCGGCGCGCTGGGTGGTGCCGCTGGAGATCGGGCGCGAAGGCCTGCCGGCGCTGCAGGCGGCGCGCCCGACGGGGCTGCAGACCGAGGTGTTCGCTTTCGGCCGCCTGCCGCTGGCCTATTCGGCGCGCTGCTTCACCGCGCGCCACCACAACCTGCCCAAGGACGACTGCGGCTTCCTGTGCATCAACGACCCCGACGGCCTGCTGCTGTCCACCCGCGAGGGCGAGCCCTTCCTGGTGCTCAACGGCATCCAGACGCAGTCGGCGCGCGTGCACAGCCTCATCGCCGAGGTGCCCGAGCTGCAGGCCCTGGGCGTCGACGTGCTGCGGCTGTCGCCGCAGTCCAGGCACATGGCCGAGGTGGTGAGCCTGTTCGATGCGGTGCGCCGCGGCGAGCTCGCGCCGTCGGCGGGCCAGCAGGGGCTGCGCGAGCTGCTGCCGGGCGAACCCTGCAACGGCTACTGGCACGGCAAGGCGGGCCTGGCCCAGGTCCAGGGAGCCGCGTGATGGCCGCCACCGAACTTCGCCTGCCGGAGTGCCCGGCGCCGGTCGCGGCGGTGCTGCACCGGCTGCCTTCGTTCCCGGCCAGCCTGGCCCTGGTGACCGCGCTGAATGTCGGCCTCGCACCGCAACTGCCGCTGGACGTGTCCGAGCATCTGCGCGGCAAGCGCTTTCGCCTGGGCGTGCGCGACGCCCGGGTGCAGCTGGACTTCACCTGGGACGGCCGGCGCTTCAAGCCGCTGCCGCGCCAGTCGCAGGTGGATCTCGCCATCACCGCCAGCGCCCCCGACTTCCTGCGCCTGGCGCAGCGCGCGGTCGATGCCGACATGCTGTTCTTCGACCGGCGCCTGTCCATGGAAGGCGACACCGAGCTCGGGCTGGTGGTGAAGAACACGCTGGACGCACTGGAGCTGCCGCTGCTGCATGCCGCGTGGCTGCGGCGGGGCCGCGCTTGACGCCACTCATCGTCGGGATCACCGGCGCCAGCGGCGCGGTCTATGGCCGCCGGCTGCTGGAGGTGCTGCGCGGCTGCGAGGGCGTGAGTACCCATCTCGTGATGTCCGAAGCGGCTGCGCGCAGCATCCGGCACGAGCTGGGCATCGAGCCCCAGGCGCTGGCGGAGCTGGCCCACGTGAACCATGATCCCCGCGACATCGGCGCCGCCATCGCCAGCGGCAGCTTCCCGGCCCGCGGCATGGTGGTGGCGCCCTGCTCGATGCGAACGCTGGCCGCAATCGCGCACGGCCTGGGCGACAACCTGCTGACCCGCGCGGCCGACGTCACGCTCAAGGAGCGCCGCCGGCTGGTGTTGCTGGCGCGCGAGACGCCGCTGCACCTGGGCCACCTGCGCAACATGGTGGCAGTGACCGAGATGGGGGCCGTGGTCTGTCCGCCGGTGCCGGCGTTCTACCTGCGTCCGCGCAGCGTGGACGACATCGTCGACCACACGGTGGCACGCGTGCTCGATGTGCTGGGCGTGCCGCATGCACTGTCGGCGCGCTGGGCCGGCCTGCCGATCGCTGCCTAGGCCCCTCATGTACCGCGACCTGCGCGAGTTCATCGGGCAGCTGGAAGCCGGCGGCGAACTGCGCCGCATCGCCGAACCGGTGTCGCCGGTGCTGGAGATGACGGCGGTGTGCGACCGGGTGCTGCGTGCCGGCGGCCCGGCGCTGCTGTTCGAGCGGCCGGCAGGCCACTCGATGCCGGTGCTGGCCAACCTGTTCGGCACGCCGCAGCGGGTGGCGCGCGCGATGGGCGTGTCCGAGCTGCGCGAGCTGCGCCCGATCGGCGAGCTGCTGGCGCGCCTGCGCGAGCCCGCGCCGCCGCAGGGCCTGAAGGAGATGATGGGCGTGGGCGGCCTGCTGCGGCGGCTCTGGCACATGAATCCGCGGCACGTGTCGGGCGCGCCCTGCCAGGAGCGGGTGCTGGAGGGCGCCGAGGTCGACCTGGGCGCGCTGCCGGTGCAGCACTGCTGGCCGGGCGACGTGGCGCCGCTCATCACCTGGGGCCTGGTGGTCACCCGCGGGCCGCACAAGCCGCGCCAGAACCTGGGCATCTACCGCCAGCAGGTGCTGGGCCCCAACCGCCTGGTCATGCGCTGGCTGCCGCACCGCGGCGGCGCACTCGACTTCCGCGACCATGGCCTCGAGCACCCGGGCGAGCCGTACCCGGTGGCCGTGGCGCTGGGTGCCGATCCGGCCACGCTGCTGGGCGCGGTGACGCCGGTGCCGGATGCGCTGTCGGAGTACCAGTTCGCCGGCCTGCTGCGCGGCAGCCGCACCGAGGTGACGTCCGCGATCGGCGTGCCGCTGGTGGTGCCGGCCACGGCCGAGATCGTGCTGGAGGGCCACATCCGGCCCGATGCGGCGCACGCCAGTGGCTACGAGCATGCGCTGGAGGGGCCGTACGGCGACCACACCGGCTACTACAACGAGCAGGCCGAATTCCCGGTGCTGACCGTGGACCGCATCACGATGCGGCGCGAGCCGATCTACCACTCCACCTACACCGGCAAGCCCCCCGACGAGCCCTCGGTACTGGGGCTGGCGATGAACGAGCTGTTCGTGCCGCTGCTGCAGCGCGCCTTCCCCGAGATCACCGACTTCCACCTGCCGCCCGAGGCCTGCAGCTACCGCGTGGCAGTAGTGCAGATCCGCAAGGCCTACCCCGGCCATGCGCGGCGCGTGATGATGGGCGTGTGGAGCCACCTGCGGCAGTTCCTGTACACCAAGTTCGTGATCGTGGTCGACCAGGACGTGGACGTGCGCGACTGGCGCGAGGTGGTCTGGGCCATGTCCACCCGCATGGACCCGGCGCGCGACACCATGCTGGTCGAGGGCACGCCGATCGACTACCTCGACTTCGCCTCGCCCGAGCCCGGGCTGGGCAGCAAGATGGGGCTGGACGCGACCAACAAGTGGCCGGGGGAGACGAAGCGGGAGTGGGGACGGCCGATCGAGATGAGCGCGGAAGTGCGCGAACGGGCCGATCGCTTGTGCGAGGCACTCGGACTATGACCCTGCTTCTGGTTCGCAGCCCGGATGGCGTGATGCCGCTTGGCCCGGTTTGCTCACGCGCAGGCCGATAGTTCCATGTTGTCGATCAGCCGCGTCGTCCCGAGCTTGGCCGCGGCGAGTGCGACCAGCTGGTCCCCCGGCTGCGGCGCCTGCAGGTCCTGGCGCCGCCGGATCGCGACGTAGTCGGGCCGCCAGCCGCGCTCGGCCAGCGCCCGCATCGCCTCGGCCTCGATATCGGCCCAGTCACGGCGGCCGCCGGCGACCGCGGCATCGACCGCGCGCAGCGCACGCGACAGCTGTACCGCTTCGGCACGCTCGGCCTGGTCCAGGTAGCCGTTGCGCGACGACAGCGCGAGCCCGTCATCGGCGCGCACCGTCTCGCCGCCGATCACCTCGATCGGCAGCGCGAACTGCCGGACCATGCCGCGCACGACCGCCAGTTGCTGGTAGTCCTTCTTGCCGAACACCGCAACGCGCGGCTGGACGAGGTTGAACAGCTTCAGCACGACGGTGCACACGCCGTTGAAGAAGCCGGGCCGGAACTGCCCCTCGAGGATGCCGGCCAGCCCGGGCGGCGGCTGCACCGTGTAGTCCTGCGCCTCGGGGTACAGCTCGGCCTCGGATGGCGCGAACACGAACGTGCAGCCGGCCTCGCGCAGCATCCCGCAGTCGCGCGCGAGCGTGCGAGGGTAGGTGTCGAAGTCCTCGTGCGGCGCGAACTGCAACCGGTTGACGAAGATGCTCGCCACCACCGGCCCGCCGAGCGCACCCGCCCGGCGCACCAGCGACAGGTGGCCCTCGTGCAGGTTGCCCATCGTCGGCACGAAGGCGGAGCGGGGGGCGCCGGCCAGCTCAGCGCGCAGCTCGGCAACGGTGTGGATGACCTGCATCGCGGCTCCTTTCGCAGCGTTTGTCCTGTGCCAGGGGGATCAGTGGGTGTGCTCGGGCGACGGGAACGAGCCGTCCTTCACCGCAGCGACGTATCGGCGCACCGCGTCAACGATGCCGCCCCCGTCGGCTGCGAAGTCGCGCACGAAGCGCGGCCGCGGTGGCGGCGTGATGCCGAGCATGTCGTGCAGCACCAGCACCTGGCCCCCGCAGCCGGGGCCGGCGCCGATGCCGATCACCGGGATCGGCAGCGCCGCGGCGACGCTGGCGGCGAGTGCCGCCGGCACCAGCTCGAGCACCAGCATGGCGGCACCGGCTTGGGCGAGTTCGCGCGCGTCCGCGAGCAGCGTGGCGGCCGCCGCATCGTCGCGACCCTGCACGCGCCAGCCGCCGAGCGCGTGCACCGACTGCGGCGTCAGGCCGAGGTGGGCGCACACCGGAATGCCGCGCTCGACCAGGCACCGAACCAGCGGCACGGTCCAGCCGCCGCCTTCGAGCTTGACCATCTGCGCGCCCGCCTGCATCAGCCGGGCGGCGCTGGCGACCGCCTGCTCGTGGGACGCGTGGTAGCTGCCGAAGGGCAGGTCGGCGACCAGCCACGCGGTCTCGCGGCCGCGCGCGACACAGGCCGTGTGGTAGGCGGTCTCGTCGAGTGTCACCGGCAGCGTGCTGTCGCGGCCCTGCAGCACCATGCCGAGCGAGTCGCCGACGAGCAGCACGTCGACGCCGCAGCCGTCGAGCAGCCGCGCGAAGGCGGCGTCGTAGCAGGTCAGCATCGCGATCTTCTCGCCGGCCGCATGCATCGCCCGCAGGCGGTGCAGCGTCAGCGGCCGGCGCCCGGTCATCGGGCCTGCGCCGCCTGCAGCGGCACGGCCGAGCGCAGTTCGGCGGCACGGTTGCGCGCATCGACGAAGACGAGCTTCGGCCGGTGCGGCGGCTCCTGTGCGTCGTCGACCATCGCGAAGGAAGCGATGATGACCCGATCGCCGACGGTCGCCCGGCGAGCTGCCGAGCCGTTCAGCGAAACGATGCCGCTGCCGCGTTCGGCGCGGATCGCGTAGGTGACCAGCCGTTCGCCGTTGTCGACGTTCCAGACATGCACTTGTTCGTTCTCGCGGATGTCGGCCGCGTCGAGCAGGTCCTCGTCGATCGCGCACGAGCCTTCGTAGTGCAGCTCGCAATGCGTGACGCTCGCGCGGTGGATCTTCGACTTGAGCAGGGTGCGCAGCATGGACTCGTCAGGAGGTTCGTTGCAAGGCGGGACGGCAGGGCGAGCGGAGCCGCCGCACGCCGGGCGAATCCCGCTGAGGCGCACCTCCGTGAAGGGAGTGCGCAGCGGGACGGCAGGCTGCCGAAATCCAGGCGGACTAGGCCTCCGCCGCGTACTCCAGCGCCAGTTCGCCGTCGGTGTTGGGATCCAGCAAGTCTTCCAGCAGCGGCAGCAGCGCCATCGTTTCCTTCTGGATGTGGCTGACTTGGCGCTCGACCAGCTCCAGCGTGAGCATGCGCAGGCGATCCCAGGATTCCTCGTCGACGTGGCCGGCGGCGACGGCGCGCACCAGGGGGATCAGTTCGCCGGCGACTTCGCGAATGGACTGGTGCTCTTCGGTCATCAGCTCCGCCATCGAGCCGTCGCCCGCTTCCGCCATGCGCGGGAACAGGAATTCCTCCTCGAACTGGAAGTGCCGCCCGATGTCGAATTCCATCGCGTGCGCGAAGCGCTGCAGCAGCGTGGTGAGCTCGGTGCTGGCGCCCGGCGCACGGCTGATCGCCTGCTCGACCTTGGCCAGCAGGTCGAGGTTGCTGCGGTGCTCGTCATCGAGCATGCGGCCGACTTGGGTGGTGATCATGATGATGTCTCCTTCGAGGACTTCCGGGCGATCGACGATAGGCACAAGGCGGCTTCGCTGCCTTGAACTGGCTCAAGTTCTTGCGGCGCGCAGGCGGCGCAGTAGGTGGACGTGGAAAAAGGCGAAGGCGCAGGCGCCGGCCAACCCGACCGCTGCGGCCAGGCGCGCGAGCAGCGGGCTCTGCAGCAGCACCGCCAGCGCCAGCGTGGCCAGCGCGGCCGCGTGGCAGGCGAAGTGCGCCCGCAGCGAGGGTTCGTGCGTGAGCGAGGAAGCCGTCGGCCCACGCCGGCGCCCGCCCGCCGCATGCAGCGCGGACAGGAAGGGCAGGATGCGCTGCATGAAGCCCAGCACCATGCTCAGCAGCCAGGCGAGCAGCGCGAGCGCGAACCCGGCGCGCAGCCGCGGCTCGTCGAAGCCGGCCCACAGCAACCCGCCTAGCAGCAGAGTCGCGAGCAGCGCGCCCCAGCCCACGTGCAGCAGCACGAAGGAGCGGCCCAGCGACTTGCGCATGCCCTGTGTGATCGCGCGACGCATCAGCACCAGGTGCAGCAGCACGCCGGCGCTGCCGCAGGCCCAGGCCGCCGCGCGCAGCAGGCCGGCGGCCGACACGAACACGGCGGCCGCCCCGAGCAGCAGCCCGGCGGCGACCAGCCCGCCGGAGGCGAGCTGCGCCGATTCACGCGGCAGCGGCTGCGCCAGCGTGAACATGGGCACCAGGATGTACGACAGCCCCAGCACCAGCAGTCCCATGAAACCGAAGGGCGCGAACAGCAGGTGCAGCGGCAGCAGGTCGGCGCGCGAGGGCGCCGGCCAGCCTTGCCAGCCGGCCACCAGCAGCAGCGCCGAGGCGAGCAGCACGGCCAACGAGGCCATCGCGCCCCAGGCGTGCGCCAGCACGCCCGGCATCCCGCGTGCGCCCAGCAGGTGGCGCGCCACCAGCAGGGCCCAGGCGCCCAGGGCGCTGCCGACGATGACTCCACCGGCCAGCAGCCAGGGCGGACGCGCCAGTCCCATGCCGAGCACCAGCAATGCCAGGCCGCCGTTGTAGATCCACCAGATCGCGGCCAGCGCGCGTTCGCCGACCGGGGCCTGGCGCGTCGCCACCGGCAGCAGCTGCGCGGCGGCGCCCAGCGCCGTCATCCCGAACACGCCCAGCGTGAACAGGTGCAGCGCAGCCAGCGGCCAGCCCAGTCCGCCGGAGAAGACTATCCAGTCGCCGGGCGCTGCGAGCAGCGCGAGCCAGGCCAGCACATGGCAGGCTGCGGCGGCGCCGAAGAAGCGCAGCGGCACCGACGCCGGCAGCAGGCGGCCGCTGGCACCGCCCAGGAAGGCGCCGCCGATGGCGGTCACGACAGCACCTCCAGCAGCAGCCGCACTTCGCCGGGATCGCCCTCGATGCGCGTGGCGCCCCAGCCCAGTTCGGCCAGCTCCGGGTAGAGCAGCATGGGATCGCGGTCGTGGTGGACCACGACCGCCGACGTGCCCTCGGGCAGCGCGCGCACCAGCCGCAGGATCGCGACCAGCGGCTGCGGGGCCGGCAGCCCGCGCACGTCGATGTGGGCCCGCCCGCCGTCCTGCCACTGCAGCGGCGCGGTACGGCCGCCGGGCGCGGGGGCATTGGGGGGCGGGTAGCTCATGGCCGCCTCAGTGGTCGTACTGCTTGGCCAGGCCGCGCGCCTGCTCCAGCAGGGCGGCGCCGTTGGCGCCCTTGGCCGACACTTCCTTGATCCACTGGTCGTCGATCTCGGCCGTGGCCTTGGCCCAGCGCGCCAGTTCCGCCTCGGGCAGGGCGACCACCTGGTTGCCGCGCTCGGTCGCCAGCTTGTGGAAGGGGGCCACCACGCTGTCGAAGCCCTTCTCGCCGGCCCAGGCCGAGACCTCGGCGCCGCTGTTGGTATCGATCACCTTCTTCAGGTCGGCCGGCAGGCTGTCGTACCTGGCCTGGTTCATCACGAAGGCGAAGATCGAGTTGGCGAACTTGGGCTGTCCGGCCGGCACGTCCACGTGGCTCTTGGCGATCTCCTGCAGCTTGGCCGCCGGCACGCCTTCCCACGGGACCATGGCGCCGTCGATCACACCCTTGGCCATGGCTTCGGGCACCGCCGGCAGCGGCATCTGCACCGGCGTCGCGCCCAGTGCCGCCAGCATGCGCGAATTGAGGCGGGTGGCGGCGCGGATCTTCAGCCCCTTGAGCTCGTCCAGCGTCCTGATGCCGTTGGCGCTGGTCAGGTGGAACGATGACCCGTCATTGGTGTGCAGCCACAGCGGCTTGACCCCGGCGTACTCGTCCAGCGCGTTCTTCTGCACGAACTCCCAGTAGGCCTTGCTGGAGCCCTTGGCGCTGCGCGTGAAGAAGGGCAGCTCGAACACTTCGCTCTTGACGAAGCGCCCGGCCGAATAGGTGGGGATGGTCCACACGATGTCGGCCACGCCGTCTCGCGCCTGGTCGAACAGCTGCGCGGGCGTGCCGCCCAGCTGCATGGCCGGGTAGATCTGGCACTTGAGCCGGTCGTTCGATTCCTTGTTGATCTTGTCGCACCAGGGCGTGATCAGGTTCTTGTGCACGTTGGACGTGCCGGGCAGGAAGTGGTGCACCTTCAGCACCACCTGCTGCGCCAGGGCTGGCGTCGAGGCGGCCACCGCGAGAGCCGCGGCGGCGACGAGCCGGGTGAGGGAACGGTTCTGCATGTCAATGTCTCCTTCGTTGTGGATGCCGGTTGGCGGGGAACCCGGAAACTGCTCAGGTCTGGAAGGTGCGCACCAGCACCAGCGACAGCACGGGGAAGAACAGCAGCAAGGCGATGCGCACGAAATCGGACAGCAGGAAGGGCATGACACCGCGGAAGGTGTCGGCCAGCGGGACCTTGTTGGCCAGCCGGTTGATGATGTAGACGTTCATCCCGACCGGCGGATGCACCAGCCCGATCTCGACCACCATCAGCGCCAGGATGCCGAACCAGATCGACTTGTCGGTGGGGCCCAGGCCCCAGAAGTCCAGGCCCATCACCACCGGGTAGAACACCGGGATGGTGAGCAGGATCATCGCCAGCGAGTCCATTACGCAGCCGAGCAGCACGTAGACCAGCAGGATGGCCACCATCACCAGCAGTGGCGGGAAGCCGCTGTCCTTGACCCAGGCGGCGAGCTCGGTCGGCATCTGCGAGAGCGCCAGCGCCGAGTTGAGCTGGTCGGCGCCCAGCAGCACCAGGAAGATCATCGCGGTGGTCTGCGCCGTGCCCAGGCCCACTTCCCACAGGCCCTTCCAGCGCATGCCGCCGCTGGTCACGGCCAGGATGCCGCAGGCGGCCGCGCCGATGGCCGCCGCTTCGGTGGGATTGGCCCAGCCGCCGTAGATGCCGACGATCACCACCACGAACACCAGCAGCACCGGCAGCACGACGAGCAGCGAGCGCAGCCGCTCGGGCCAGGGCACGCGGACGCCGGCCGGTCCGCTCCCGGGCCGCCAGCGCACGATGACCTGGATCACCAGCATGTAGCCCAGCATCGCGATGACGCCGGGGATGATCGCGGCCATGAACAGCTTGCCGATCGACTCCTGCGTGAGGATGGCGTAGATCACCAGCGGCACCGAGGGCGGGATCATGATGCCCAGCGTGCCGCCGGCCGCGAGCGCGCCGGTGGACAGCGCGCCGGAGTACTTGGCGCGCTCCAGTTCAGGCAGCGCCACCTGGCCCATGGTGGCGGCGGTGGCCAGCGAGGAGCCGCAGATGGCGCCGAACGCCGCGCAGGCACCGACCGAGGCCATCGCGATGCCGCCGCGCATGTGGCCCATGAAGGCGCTGACGAAGCGGAACAGCGAGCGCGACAGCCCGCCGTGGGTGGCGAACTGCCCCATGAGCAGGAACAGCGGGATGACGATCAGGTCGTAGTTGGACAGGCGCGCATAGGCCAGGTTCTTCAGCGAATTCATCAGCGGCGCCCACTCGACGCCGGTGAACCAGACGTAGCCGGTCGCGCCGACCATGAACATGCCGATGCCGATCGGCACCCGTGCGACCAGCAGCGCCATCAGCGCGCCGAACAGCACCAGCCCGGACTGGATGCCCGTCATCGCACGGCCCTCCGCAGCGCGCAGCGCAGGTGCCAGGCGGCCATGTACAGCCCGGCCAGCGCCAGCAGCACGAAGCCGGGCACCATCAGCGCCATCCCCAGCCACAGCGGCAGCGACAGGATCATCGAGGTCTCGCCGGCCTGCTCCAGCATCAGCGCGCCGGCGCCGGTGCGCCACGCTATGAGGGCGCCGAACAGGCCGACCAGCAGCGAGCCGACCGCGTCCAGCGCGTGCACGGCGCGCGCCGGCAGCCGGTCGGTGAAGAAGTCCACCTTCACGTCGCCCCGGTTCAGGTGGCAGTACGCGAAGAAGGTGGCGGAGGCGAACGCCGCGCAGATCTGCAGCAGTTCCACGTCGCCCGGCACCGGCGCCGACCACAGCTTGCGCCCGGTGATCGAGACGATGGACATGACGACCAGCGCCGTGAACACCATCGCGCCGACGACCGCCGCGACCTGGCACAGCCGCATCAGGCCCCGGCCAACGGGGCCGAAGGGCACTTGCGCGGTGTCGTGCGGCCCGTGGTGCGCGGTCGCACCCTCGACGGTGACGGCGGGCGGCAGGGTGGAGACGGCAACGCTGTCCATCATCGAGGACCTCCGGTCGCCGGCTGGCGGACGTCGCCCTGGCGGGTGCGCTTCATGGGTTCTCTCCTGGCTCGTGTTGAACGTGCGATGCGTTTCCGTGCGGGCAGCGCGGAAGCGGCCGCGCCATAGAATCGGCGGCTGACACCTCGGAATCGGACATGGGCAAGACAACGACAATGAACGTCGACATCCGGTTCGGCGACTGCGACCCGGCGGGAATCGTGTTCTTCCCGCGCTACCACCGCTGGATGGACGCGGCCTCGCTGAACTTCTTCATGGCCCAGGGCGTGCCGCCGTGGCACGAGCTGGAGCACACGAGGGGGATCGTCGGCACGCCGCTGCTGGAGCACCATGCCCGCTTCGTCAAGAGCGCGACCTACGGCGAGCGCCTGACGATCACCACCTCCATCGTCGAGTGGCGACCCAAGGTGTTCCTGCAGAAGCACGTCGTCATGCGCGGCGACGACCTGATCTGCGAGAGCACCGAAACGCGCATCTTCGTGGTGCGCGACGAAAAGGACCGCCGGCGCATCCGCGCCATCCCGGTTCCCGAGGACATCCGCGCGCTGTGCGAATAGCGCGTCGGCGGGGCGGGTCGGCATGGCGGTGCTTCGCATCGCGGTCGCCTCACACCCGCACGGAGTGGTCCGGATCGGACGACCAGGGCGCCGACGGCCTCGGCGTGCGGGCCAGCCAGTCCTGCAGCGCCTCCATGTGCTCGGTCTCCTCGGCGGCGAATTCCGCCGCCAGCCGCCGGATCTCCGGCACGGCCGAGGCCATGCCGACCTGGCTGTAGTACGTCATCGCCCGCGTCTCGTTCTCGAGCGCGTAGCGCAGCGCGTTCCAGGGATCGAGCGTGTAGTCGAACGCCTCCTCGCCGCCGACCTCGCCCGGCAGGGTCCAGCGGAACTCCCAGGATCGCGGCTGCGGCAGCGAGACGCCGCGCGCGCGCTCGACGATCGAATCGTGGTGCAGCCGGCAGTAGCGCACCATGTCGCGGAACAGCGCCGCGACCGCATCGTTGCGATGCGCTTCCATCATGTCCGCCAGCTCGAGGTAGCGTTCCGCGGCCTCGTGCTCGAGCGCGATGGCGCGGGCCAGGAAGGCGGGCAATGAGTCGTCCATGCTTCGCTCCTTTCGTGTGCCGTGGGGGGAAGGGTGCAGGTCAGGTCGTTCGCGCGCCCGCTGGCGGCAACAGCTCGGCCAGCCGGCGCCGCAGCAGCTTGCCGGTGGGGGTGCGCGGCAGCACCGACACGGGCTGCAGCACGCTGGGCCGCTGGTAGGGCGGCAGCGCGGCCGCCCGCTCGCGCAGCACGGCAGCGACCGCATCGGCCTGGCCTTCGCGGGTCGCGTAGAAAAGCGCCACGCAGTCGACGCCGTCGGCGTCGGGCACGCAGACCGTGCCGGCCTCCAGCAGGCCGGAGACGCCGGCGGCCAGCTTCTCCTCCAGTTCCACCAGGTTGACCCAGCGGCCCTTGATCTTGACCAGCGAGTCCTCGCGACCGGCAAAGCGCCAGCCGCCGCCCTCGGTGCGCAGGAACAGGTCGGCGGGGCAGAAGGCGCCGTCGCGGAAGGTCTCGGCCTGGGCGATGGGCCGGTCCAGGTAGCCGAGTGCCAGCGTCGACACGCGGATCTGCAGCCGGCTCGGGATGCCGGCGGCGGCCGCTTCCGGATCGAGCGGACGGATGTCGACGCCGGGCGAGGGCTGCAGCCCGTCGTCGCCCTCCTTGGCCGTCAGCACCAGTACCAGCGTTTCGGAGGCGCCGTAGCCGTCGACCATGGGCAACCCGCAGGCCTCGCGCCAGGCCGCCCGCAGGCTGGCCGGCAGGGCCTCGCCGGCCGAGACGCAGCGGGTGACGCCGGCCGCCGCCAGCCGCGGCGCCAGGCCCGCGTGCAGGATCGAGCGGTACAGCGAGGGCACGCTGAGGAACACCGTGGGCTTGAAGCGCTCGGCCGTGGCCACCGCCGACTCCGCATTCGGCCACTGGGGATCCAGGATCACCGTGGCGCCGATCTTCAGGCCGGCGTACAGGGCGTTGGTCTGCGGGTAGGAGAAGAACAGGCGCGAGGTCGCGAACAGGCGGTCGCCCGCGACGATGCCCACCCGCTCGCGCGAGACGCGCTCGATCTCGTGCACGAAGCGGTGCGCATGGACCACGGCCTTGGGCTTGCCCGAGGTGCCGGACGAATGGACCCAGAACGCTGGCTCCAGCTCGTCGACCTCGTGCGGCGGCACCGGCGTGGCGGCCGCCACGGCGTGCCGCCCTTCATCCACGCCGATCACGCGCTCGCGCCAGGGCGGGGGCGTGTCGTCGGCGGATTCGGCCAGGATGACGTTGAAGCCGGCCTCGTCCAGGATGTAGTGCCACTCGGGTGCCGGAATGTGCGGGTTCACGGCCACGGCCACGCCGCCGGCCCAGATGGTGCCCAGGAAGGCCACCACCCAGTCGATGCCATCGGGCAGCTTGATGGCGACGCGGTCCCGCGGCTTCAGCCCGCGCGCCTGCCACACGGCCGCGGCCTGGGCCACCCGGCGGCGCAGTTCGCCGTAGCTGAGCTGCTGCTCGCCGCACACCAGGGCGATGCGGTCGGGGTCGGCCGAGGCCAGCAGCAGGGCAGCGGCGTTGAAGCGCACGCCGGAGGGGTGTGCGGCCGGGGCCGGGCGCGCCGCTGCGGCTGGCGGCTGGCCCGCCTGGCCGGCCAGCCAGCGCTCGTGCTCGGCGGTGAGCAGCGCGACGTGCTCGCGCTCCTCCGCGCCCAGCTCGAGGTACAGCCGCTGCTCGACCGAGCCGGCCGGGGCCTGCGCCGAGCGCGTCGCGAAGAAGCGGGCCGCCCGCCTCTCCAGCCCGATGGCGATGCGGAACAGGTTGTCCGGGTCCTGCGGCCGGTGTTCCACTTCCGCAAAGAGGGCCGCGACCTGGATCCGGAAGCGCTCCAGCGAGGGCGGCGGCTCCACGTGGTAGCGCCGCGAGAGCAGTTCCATGTGCTCGCCTTCCAGCACCGCCATGCGCGCGAACAAGGCCCGCATGGCCTCGTCGGTGGCCTCCATGGCCGCCCGCTGGTAGAAGGCGCGGCCGCCCAGTTCGATCTCGAAGGCCAGGCGCACGGCGTCGAGCGCGGCCTGGTCGGACCGGGCGCTGCGCTGCGGCTCGCGCGGCCCCAGCTTGCCGCCGCACAGCGGGCAGCTCCCGTACGGGAAGGCGAAGCCCTCGCTGACCTTGCCGCACTGGTCGCACTGCCACTGCACGGCGGCATCGGCGCAGCAGAGGTAGGCCTGCTCGCCCTCGGCGAGCGGTTGGCGGCATCTCGGGCAGTGCATCGGGCGTCCCTTCGGTCAGGTGCGGGGATGGGCGGTGCGGCGCATGCGAGGCGTCCTAGGCGGGCTGGGCCCAGAGCTCGTCGACGAGCTTGCGCACCAGGGCCTGCAGCATCCGGCGCCGGTACTTCACCGGGGCGACGGTGGTGGACAGCACGTTGCCCGTGGCCGTCACCGCCTTGGCCAGCAAGGCCGCGGCTTCGGCGTCCCACGGCCGGCCGACCACGCTGTCGGTCGGCACGGCCAGCGGCGCCGAGTTGGTGCCGGTGATCGCCACGCGCAGGCCGGCCAGCCGGTCGCCCTCCCGCTTCAGCGCCACCCCGGCGCCGGCCAGCGGGAAGTCGACGGCGTCGCGCACGCGCGCCTTGGCGTAGTCGGCGCGCCAGCCGGCAGCCGGCGGCACGACGACGGCGGCCAGCCACTCGCCGGGGGCCAGCGTCAGGCGGCGCTGGCCGTCCTCGACGAACAGTGCCGCCAGCGGCAGCGTGCGCGAGCCGCCGAGGCCGAGGACCTCGGCGGTGGCGTCCAGCGCCATCAGCGCCGGCGCCACGTCGCCGTGGTAGGTGGCGTAGCAGCGGTCGCTCTTGACGACCACGTGGCACTTGTCGCCCCGGTACTTGAGGCAGTAGCCGTTGCCGGCGCGCCACCAGTCGCTCTGGTTGTAGAACACGCAGCGCGTGTCCTGGCACAGGTTGCCGCCGAGGGTGGCGGCCTCCCGGTGCGTCGGGCCGGCGACCAGGGCGGCCGCCTTGGCCAGCGCCGGCCAGCCGGCGCGCACCGCGGCGTGGCCGGCCAGCGCGGCGAGCGTGGCCGTGGCGCCCAGGCGCAGCGAGCCGTCGGCCTGCACCGCGACGGCACCGAGCGCCTCGACGGCCGTCAGGTCGACCAGGGCCCGCGGCGTGCCGAGGCCGCGGCGCAGGTTGGGCAGCAGGTCGGTGCCGCCGCCCAGCGGCTGCGCGCCGGTGTCGGCCATGGCGCGGACCGCTTCGTCGACGGTGGCCGGGCGCAGCGTGCGCAGTTCGTGCAACGCGTTCATGCCGCCACCTCCTGTGCCCGGCGCGCCGCCGCTGCGGCACGGGCGGTGGCGGCTTCCCGGGCGTCCAGCAGTTCGACGATGCGGTCGGGGCTGAGCGGGAAGGCGTCGCAGCTCACGCCGGCCGCTTCCTGCACGGCCTCGCGCACGGCCGGCAGGAAGCCGGCGAGCATGCCTTCGGACGCCTCCTTGGCGCCGAACGGTCCGTTCGGATCGACGCTCTCGACGATGAGAACCTCGATGTCCGGGCTCTCGGCCATGGTCGGCACGCGGTAGTCGAGCAGGTTGCCGTGCAGCATCCGGCCGTCGTCGTACACGGTCGCCTCGGACAGCGCCTGCCCCATGCCCATCCACACGCCGCCCTGGGTCTGGCCTTCCACGGCCAGCGGGTTGAGCGCGCGGCCGACGTCCACCGCCACCCACACCTTGTGCGCCGTGACCTTGCCCGTCAGTTCGTCGACGGAGGCCTCGACCACCTGGGCCGCGTAGCAGAAGCCCATGGTGGCGCCGATGGCGCTGCCGCGGATCTTCTTGTCGCCCTGGAACTCGATCGGGCAGGTGTAGGTGCCCTTCACGGTGACGGCGCCGGTGTCGACCATCGCCGCTCGCACCGCCTCGATCCACACCAGGCCGGGCTGGGCGCTGCCGCGCACGCAGAACACCTCGTCGCGCACCTCGATCTCGGATTCGTCTACCTTGAGCCGGCCGGCGGCCGCCTTCACCAGCAGCGCCTTCAGCTCCTGCGCGGCGGCGATGGACGCGCGGCCGACCATGAAGGTCACGCGCGACGAGTAGCTGCCGTTGTCCTTGGGCGTCACGGCGCTGTCGGACGAGACGACGCGGATGCGTGACAGGGCGACGTCCAGCACCTCGGCGGCGCACTGCGCGGCCATGGTGCTCGAGCCCTGGCCGATGTCGGCGGCGCCGGTGAACAGCGTCACGCCACCGTCGAAGTCCAGGCGCAGCTGCACCGTGGCATGCGGCTCGCCGGTCCAGTGCTTGGGCGTGGAGGTGCCGGAGACGAAGTGCGAGCACGCCAGCCCGAGGCCGCGGCCCTTGGGCATGCGGCCCTTGCGCTCGTTCCAGCCGGAGGCCGCCTTCACCTTCTCCAGGCACTCGGGCAGGCCGTAGCTGAGGATGTTCTGCGCGTACATCGTGCGGTACGGGACCTGCGGCAGCAGGTTCTTCTGCCGCACGGCCAGCGCATCGAGGCCGAGTTCGACCGCCATGTCGGTGAGCAGCGCCTCGAAGGCGGCGCGGGTGTCCACCGTGCCGTGGCCGCGCTGCGCGCCGCACGGCGGCGTGTTGGTGTAGACGCGCCAGGCGTCGTGCTTGATCGCCGGGATGTCGTAGATGCCGTGCATCAAGGCCCCGGTGTAGAGGATGGTGATGATCCCGTAGCCGGCGTAGGCACCGCCAGCCTGCGTCGCCTCCAGCGCGAGCGCGGTGATGCGGCCGTCGCGCTTGAGGCCGAGCTTCATCTTCACCGCCGTCCAGGGCCGGCCGCGGTGCGCCAGGAAGGTCTCCTCGCGCGTCTGCAGCAGGCGCACCGTGCCGCGCGCCTTGCGCGCCAGCAGCGCGGCGATGATCTCGAAGTGCAGGCACTCGGTGCGCGCGCCGAAGCCGCCGCCGAGGAAGGGCTTGATCACGCGCACCTGCGACTCCTGGATCTGCAGGCAGGCGGCGACCTTGAGGTGCACGTAGTAGGGCACCTGCGTCGTGGTGTGCAGGGTCACGCCGTCGCGCTCGAGGTCGTACTCGGCCAGCGTGGCGTTGAGCTCCATGTGCGCGTGGTTGACCTCGGCGAAGGTGAAGCTCTTCTCGCGCACCAGGTCGGCGGCGGCGAACCCGGCCGCCGTGTCGCCGAACTCGGCATGCACCTCGCGCAGCACGTTGTTGGGCTTGTCGTCGTGGATCGCGACCGCGCCCGGCTTCATCGCCGCCTTGGCCGTGGTCAGGGCCGGCAGCACCTCGTACTCGACCTCGATCAGCGCCAGCGCGCGCTCGGCGGTGGCTTCGTCGACGGCCGCCACCGCGGCCACTGGATCGCCGCGGTAGCGCACCTTGCCGCGCGCCAGCGGGTACTCGTTCTCGGCGATCGGCAGCACGCCGAACGGAACCGGCGTGTCCTCGCCGGTGCACACCGCGTGCACGCCCGGCAGGGCCTGCGCGGCGGTGGTGTCGATCGAGACGATGCGCGCGTGCGGATGCGGGCTGCGCAGGATCCGGCCGACCAGCGCGCCGGGTGCCGCGATGTCGGCCGTGTAGCGGGCCCGGCCGGTCACCTTCTCGAAACCGTCGATCAGCGGCGTGCGCACGCCGATGCCGCCGGGGCGGGTCATGCGGGGGTTCGTCATCGCGCGCCCTCCGCGGCTGCCTGGACCGACTCGATGATCTTCACGTAGCCGGTGCAGCGGCACAGGTTGCCGGCCAGCGCCGCCTTGATCTCCTCGACCGAGGGGTGCGGATTGCTGCGCAGCAGCCCTTCCGATGCCATCACCATGCCGGGCGTGCAGTAGCCGCACTGGGCGCCCAGCTTCTCGTGAAAGGCCTGCTGCACCGGCGACAGGCGGCCCTGGCGGGCCATGCCCTCGATGGTCTCGACGCGCCGGCCCTCGACCTGCACGGCCAGGGTCGAGCAGGCCAGCCGCGGCCGGTCGTCGACCAGCACGGTGCAGGCGCCGCACTCGCCGCCGTCGCAGCCCTGCTTGGTGCCGGTGAGCTGCAGGACGTCGCGCAGCACGTCCAGCAGCAGCGCGCCGTCGGCGACGGCCACGGTCTGCTCGCGGCCGTTGACGTTGAGGGTGAGCAATCGCTTGGGCATGGTCAGTCCCCCTTGGGCCGCAGGTCGCGCACCCGGACGGCCTTGCCCTGCGAGCGGGCGATGCGACCCGGCTCCAGCACCGTGACGCGGGTGGAGATGCCGACGTGCACCTTCACCTGGTGGGCCAGGTCCTTGCCGACCCGGGCGAAGTCCCCGGCCGGCACGCCGGGCAGGGCCTCGACCTCGATCGCCACCTCGTCCAGGATGCCTTCGCGCGTGACGACCAGCTGGTAGTGCGGCGCCAGCCGCTCGCGGCCGACCAGCACCGCCTCGATCTGCGAGGGATAGACGTTGACGCCGCGGATGATCAGCATGTCGTCGTTGCGGCCGGTGATGCGCAGGATGCGCGCGTGGGTGCGGCCGCAGTCGCAGCGCTCGCGCGTGACCCGGGTGATGTCGCGGGTGCGGTAGCGCAGCATGGGCAGCGCCTGCTTGGTCAGGGTGGTGATCACCAGCTCGCCGGCCTGGCCCTCGGGCAGCGGCGTGCCGGTCTCGGGGTCGATCACCTCGAACAGGAAGTGGTCCTCCCAGCCGTGCAGGCCGTTGCGGTGCTCGCACTCGCAGGCCACGCCCGGGCCCATGATCTCGGACAGGCCGTAGATGTCCATCGCCCGCAGGCCGATGCGCGACTCGATCTCGCTGCGCATGGCCGTGCTCCAGGGCTCGGCGCCGAACATGCCCACGCGCAGCCGGCTCTGGCGCAGGTCCACCCCCTGCTGCTCGGCGACCTCGGCGATGGCCAGCGCATAGGACGGGGTGGAGCACAGCACGCTGGCGCCGAAGTCGCGGATCAGGTCGACCTGGCGCTCGGTGGCGCCGCCGGAGATCGGCACCACCGTCGCGCCGACCCGCTCGGCGCCGTAGTGCGCGCCCAGGCCGCCGGTGAACAGGCCGTAGCCGTAGGCGTTGTGCACGATGTCGCCCGGCCGCACGCCGGCGGCGTACAGCGAGCGAGCCACCAGGTCGGCCCAGTTGTCCAGGTCCTGCTGGGTGTAGCCGACGACGGTGGCCTTGCCGGTGGTGCCCGACGAGGCATGCACGCGGGTGATCTGCTCCATCGGGCGGGCGAACAGGCCGAACGGGTAGTTGTCGCGCAGGTCGGACTTCTGGGTGAAGGGCAGCATGGCCACGTCCTCCAGCCGGCGCACGTCGCCGGGGCGCACGCCCGCCTGGTCGAGCTTGCGCCGGACCGCCGGCACGTTGGCGTAGGCGTTCTCCAGCGTGTCGCGCAGGCGGCGCAGTTGCAGCGCGGCGAGCTGCTCGCGCGACATGGTTTCGAGTTCGGCGTGCAGGTAGCGCTGGTCGCGGCTGGTGGCGGTGGGGGTGGCGACGTCCATGGCGTTGTCTCTCGTCCTTCTATCGTTGTCGTCAGGTGGATGCGGCCCGCGGCACCCCCCGCACCGGCATGCGCGGGATCGAGAAGCCCATGTGGTGCGATGCGCGGGTGACCAGGCAGAACTTGAAGGCGGCGCCGCCGGCAGCCACCAGCAGGCCGCCCAGCGCCATCACGGCGGCACTGGCGATCGGCGGCAGCCAGCCGCTCGTGCCCAGCGCGGCCAGCGTGACCGGGGCGACGGTGCCGGCCCACAGCAGCAGCCGGCCGTTGCGATCCAGCGCGCGCAGGGCGACCGGCGACGCGCGGCCCTCGAGTTTGCGGCGCCAGACCAGCCACAGCGCCCAGCGCACGATCGGCATGCCGGCCAGCGGCAGCGCGAGGAAGGCGGCCGGCTGCAGCCAGGCGGCGACCAGCCAGAACAGGCCGATGCCTTCGGCCAGCCCGGTCAGCATCACCAGCGGCAGCGTCAGCGGCGCGCGCCAGGCGGGAATGGCCCGTGCTTCGCGCAGGATGCGGGCCTGGCAGTACAGGAACACCAGCGCGGCGATGCCGGTGGGCCAGGCGCGCCAGTGCATGCCCGCGACCAGCCCGCTGCCCAGCAGGAACAGCACGACCGCGGCCACGGCCTCGCGCGACATCCAGGAGGTGCGCAGGTGGATGAACACGTTGAGCGCGCGCCACGGCCGGCCGATCTCCAGCCAGACGCTGAACAGGCCCAGGCCCACCAGTGCCAGCGCGGCGGCGACGATCCAGCGCGCGCCGGGCGTGTCCATCGCGTGCATGGTGGTGACCACCGCCAGGCCGGCGCCGGCGCCGCCGCAGATGAAGTTGCCGGCGGCACGCCAGTCCCAGTACGGCTGCAGCTTCTGCAGGTGCTTGGCGTTCATGGCTCCTCCCGCTTGCGGTCCCACAGGTAGAAGAAGCCGGGGCCGGTGCCGGCCTCCTCGTTGATGCGGAAGTGCTCGTTGCGCGCCAGCAGCTGCGACACGTTGCTCTCCGGATCCTCGATGTCGCCGAAGGCCAGCGCCTCGGCGATGCACGCGTTGACGCAGGCGGGCGTGGCCTCCGGGTGCACGCCCGGCTTGAGGCCCTTCTCCAGCCCGGTGTCGATGCGCTCGACGCAGAAGGTGCACTTGGTCGCCACCTCGCGCCGCGCCTCGTCCTCGCGGAAGGCCTCGTTCTCGGTCGGCGTGTCGCCGTAGGCGAACTTGCCGATCGGCGTCTTGAAGCGGGCCTGGTAGGGGCAGGCGACCGTGCAGTAGGTGCAGCCTATGCACAGGTCGTAGTCGATGGTGACGATGCCGTCCTCGCGCTTGCGCGTGGCGGTGGTGGGGCACACGGCCACGCAGGCCGGCTCGTCGCAGTGCTGGCAGCCCATCGGGATGAACGCGCGCTGCACGTTGGGGAACTCGCCCATCTCGATGTCCAGCACGCGCCGCCACTGCACCCCGGGCGGGGTGGCGTTGGCGTGCTTGCAGGCGGCGGTGCAGGTCTGGCAGCCGACGCAGCGCCGCAGGTCCGCGACCATGGCCCAGCGAGTCATGCGGCCCCCTTGCCGCGCCGCAGCGAGACGCGCACGATGTCGGCGCCCGAACCGGTGGCGTCGGTCAGCTCCATCTTCATGGAGGTGAGCGCGTTCATGCTCGGGACGCCGAAGTCCTTGGCCAGCGGCGTGTTCCAGTGGCCGAACTGGCCGATGGCCAGCAGGGTGTCGGGCCGGATGCCCTGGCGCAGCACGGCCAGGCCGCTGACGCGGCGGTGCGGCGTGGCGATCTCCACCCGGTCGCCCTCGGCGATGCCCAGCCGCTCGGCGGTCTTCGAGTTGATGATCAGGCCCTTGTGGCCGGCGATGTTGTCGGCCACTTCCTTGATCATCTGCACGCCCACGTTGCCGCCCCAGGCGTACTGCATGCTGCGCGCGGTGAGCAACCAGAACGGGTAGTCCTCCGGCTTGCCGCCATCGGCACGCAGCGAGGCGATCCAGGGCGCGCCGAAGTCCTTGCAGGGCGGCAGCGCCTGGTATTCCTTGAGCTGCTCGTCCCACCAGTGCATGTCGTTCTCGTGCAGGCGGCGGCCGAGCTCGGCGCCGACGCGGGCGAGGCGTTCCTGGTAGGGCAGTTCGAAGCGCATGCCGCGCTCGACCATGGTCGGGTACAGGTACCAGTCCTTGCGCGGGAACGGCTTGGTGGCCAGGCCGTGCTCCTTCCACCAGTCGAGGCCGTGGATCTCCCGGCCGTCGGTGACTTCGGCGCTGGCCGCGCGGCACACCGCGTCCCAGATGACGTCCAGCTCGGGGACCCGGTCCGTCGGCAGCGAGAAGTCGGCGTGCGGGTTCTTCAGCGGCACGCCGGCGGCGCCCTTGTTGATGGCGGCCACGTACTTGGCGGTCAGGCCGGTGCGCGCGGCCAGCTCGGTGGCGATGTCGGTGAAGTCGCGCGCCTGCCCGCGCGGTGCCACCGCCGGCTGCCGCAGCGCGAAGCCCTGGTGCTCCCAGAACTGCTCGATGAACTTGGTGGTGCCGATGCGGATCAGCTGCAGGCTCTCCAGGTCCATCGCGTCGGGCAGCAGGACGTCGGCGAAGTGGTTGGTCTCGTCGTGCGTATAGGCGAAGGCCACCACGAACGGGAAGCGCGCGATCTTCTGCGCCAGCGCCGCCGTGTCCCAGAACGAGATGGCCGGGTTGGTTCGGTAGAAGAACCAGACCTCGGGCAGGGTGACGCGTGGCAGGCCGGCGGGCGTCTGGTCCAGGAACATCCACGAGAAGTGCGTGGGCCCCAGCGCCTGGCTCCAGGGGCCGTCGCTGGCCAGCGGCACCATGGTGCGGTAGGCGTTGCGGATGTTGGGCTTGGCCGACCAGTTCTGTTTGTCGGTCGGGTTCAGGCCGAAGTGCATGAAGCCGTCGGGGCCGGGCTTGACGCTCTCCAGCCGCTGCGACATCGGGCGCGCCAGCCGCACGGTGGTGCCGATGGTGCCGCCGGGCACCTCCAGCGCGCCGACCAGGGTGGCCAGCATGGTGCGGGCCCAGCAGCACTCGTAGCCGCCCCAGCCGTTGTTCACGGTCTTGCCGAGCGTGACCGCCACCGGGCGGTAGGGCATGGTCACGCCGTCGATCTCGATGGTCTGGCCGATGCAGGCGTGGTCCAGGTAATCGTTGGCGATCTGGCGGATGGTGCCGGCGTCCACGTCGCACACGCCGCTGGCCCACTCGGGCGTGTAGCCGCGCATGTGGTCCACCATGCGCGTGAAGGCGGTCTGGCCTTCCAGCGCGCCCTCGGCCAGCACGTCGCCATCGGGGCCGATCTCGACCGCGTCCACCGTGTAGGCGCCTTCCAGCGCCTCGCGGATGCCCGGGGTGTCGTGCGGGCAGGCGGCGCCCCGCAGTTCGTCCCAGACCAGCGGCTTCTTCGAGTCGCGCTCGCGCAGGAAGTAGCCGTTGGGGCCGACCAGGTAGGGCGAGCCGGTGAGCTTGCGCAGGAACTCGAGGTCGAGGCGGTCGCGCCGCGCCTCGTGCAGCATCACCTGGATCAGCGCGTAGAGGAAGGCGGCGTCGGTCTTGGGCTTGATCGGCACCCACTGCGCCGAACAGGCACCGGTGATCGACAGGTGCGGTTCGACCTGGACCCGCTTCATGCCGCGAACCCGGGCCCGCGAGTGGCGCCAGATCCCGGCGACGCCGGCCGAGGCCTCCATGTTGGTGCCGCAGGAGATGAGGTAGTTGCACAGCGGCGTGTCGGGCGCCACGATGAAGGCGCGGTGCCAGAACTCGCCGTACAGGTGCTCGGAGTGGTAGCACTTGACGCCCTGGCCCGAGCCGAAGCCCATGTCCACCGGTCCCCAGGCCGACAGGAAGGCCGGGAAGGTGCCCATGTAGGACTGCGGCGTGCCGCCGCCGCCGAAGCTGGCCGCGACCTTGGGATAGCCCGATTCGTCGGTCAGGCCCTCTTCACGCACCTGGTTGAGCTTGTCGGCGATGAGCCCCATCGCCTCGTCCCAGGAGATCGGCACGAAGCCCGGATCCTGGTCGCGCCCCTTGCGCGGGTTGGTCCGCTTCATCGGCGTGAGCACCCGGTTCGGGTTGTACGTCTTCTGGATCAGGCCGAAGGCCTTGACGCACACCTTGCCGCCGCCGGGATGCACCTCGGCGGCACAGAAGTTGGGCTCGACCTCGGTCGCCACGCCGCCCTGCACCTTGACGGTGAGCAGGTCCGGCCCGGCCACGCACTGGTAGCAGTAGGTCGGAACCTTGCGGGTGGCGACCTGGGCAGTCACACGAACACCTCCGTGCCCGGCGCGGTCGGCTTGGCGACGCTCATGCCAGCCCCGCCTTGGCCGCCTTGGCGGCCAGCCGCTGCTCGGTGGTGCCCACGTCGACGATGAAGCGGTGGTGGGTGGCGCGGCAGATCGGCTCGACGCTGTCGCTGCCCGTGATGGTGAAGGTGGCGGCGCGGCCCTTGAGCGCCGTGAGTTCCACCTCCAGCGTCACGGCCATGCCCTGCAGCGTGGCGGCGGTGTGGTCCAGCTCGACGCGGGTGCCGACCGAGTCCTCGCCGGCGTCCAGGTGCTGCAGCAGCAGCTCGCGGCAGGCGACCTCGACGTCGCGCACCAGCATGGGCGTGGCGTAGACGCGGGCCTTCTCGCCCATGAAGTCGATGGTGCGGTCGCGCGTGACTTCGAAGCGCGCGGTGTGGCGCAGGCCGGGTTGCAGGCTGGGTTTCATGGTCCTTCTCTTTCCTTGGGGGTTCAGGCGGCGGCGCCGAGGTAGGCCTTCTGCACCGCGCGGTCGGCCAGCAGGTCGCGGGCGGCGCCCGCCAGCACGATGCGGCCGGTCTCCATCACGTAGCCGCGGTCGGCGACGCCGAGCGCGGCACGGGCGTTCTGGTCCACCAGCAGGATGGTGGTGCTCAGCTTCCTCAGCGCGGCGATGCGCGAGAAGATCTCGGCGACCAGGCGCGGGGCCAGGCCCATGCCGGGCTCGTCCAGCAGCAGCAGGCGCGGCCGGGCCATCAGGGCGCGGCCGATGGCCAGCATCTGCTGCTGGCCGCCCGACAGGTTGCCGGCCGGCTGCCGGCGCTTGTCGCGCAGCACCGGGAACATCTCGTAGATCGGTTCCACGTCGGCGGAGTCGCCGCGCGCAAAGGCGCCGAGCTGCAGGTTGTCCTCCACCGACAGCGGGCCGAACACCTGCCGGCCTTCGGGCACCTGGACGATGCCCAGCTGCACCCGCTGGCGGGCCGACCGCCGCGCCAGGTCCTTGCCTTCGAAGCGGATAGTCCCGCCGCTGGCCGGTTGCACGCCGGAGATGGCGCGCAGCAGCGTGGTCTTGCCGGCGCCGTTGGCGCCGACCAGGGCCACCAGCTCGCCGGCATCCACGCGCAGGCTGACGCCGTCGATCGCCGGAATGCGGCCGTACTTCGACTGGAGCTGGTCGACTTCAAGCATGGCCGGCCTCCGCAAGGGCTTCGGCGGGGGCGGCCTCGCTGCCGAGGTAGGCCTCGATCACGCGCGGGTCGCGCGAGACCTCTTCGGGCGTGCCCTCGGACAGCTTGCGGCCGTGGTCCATCACGAACACGTGGTCGGACACTTCCATGACCAGGGCCATGTTGTGTTCGACCAGCACGATGGTGGTGCCGCCTTCGGCCAGCCGCTGGATCAGCGCGTCGATCTCGCGCGCCTCGGTGGCGTTCAGGCCGGCGGCGGGCTCGTCCAGCAGCAGCAGCCGCGGCTGCGCCGCCAGGGCGCGGGCGATCTCCAGCCGCTTGAGCGCGCCGTAGGGCATGGCATCGGAGGGCGTGTCCTCGTAGCCGGCCAGGCCGACCAGCCGCAGCAGTTCGCGCGAGAGCTGGCGGCACTCGGCCTCGGCGCGCACCAGCGAGCGGGTGCGCAGCAGCGAGGCCGCCAGCGAGCAGCGCTCGCGCAGGTGGCGGCCGGTCATCACGTTCTCCAGCGCCGTCATGTTGAAGAACACCTGCAGGTTCTGGAAGGTGCGCCCGATGCCGGCGGCGGCGAAGCGGTGCACCGGCTGGCCGGCCAGGTCGACGCCGTCGAGACGGATGGCACCGGTGCTCGGGCGGTACACGCCGCTGAGCATGTTGATCAGGCTGGTCTTGCCGGCGCCGTTCGGGCCGATGACCGAATGCACCGCACCCTGCTGGATGTGCATGTCGACGTCGGCCACGGCGTGCACGCCGCCGAAGGACTTGGACAGCCCGCTGACGTGCAGCAAGGTCATGCCTTCCTCCCCGCCCAGCGGCGCGCGATGCTGGGCACCAGGCCTTCCGGGAACAGCACCATGGTGGCGACCAGCACGGCGCCGAAGACCATCATCTCGTAGTCCTTCAGCACGGTGAGCACCTGCGGCAGCATGGTGAGCACGGCGGCGCCGATGACGGCACCGAACACCGAGGCCATGCCGCCGAACACCACCATGATCACCAGCTCCACCGAGTGCAGGAAGGAGGACTTGGCCGGCGTGATGAAGCCGGCGTAATGCGCCGCCAGCGCGCCGGCCAGGGCGGCCAGCACCGCCGACAAGGTGAACACTTGCAGCTTGAAGCGGGCGCTGTCCACGCCCAGCGTCTGCGAGGCGATCTCGGAGCCGTGCAGGGCGCGCAGCGCGCGGCCGTTGGGAGAATCGATCAGGTTGAGCGCCAGCCACACGGTGGCGACCAGCAGCGCGCCGCTGATCCAGTACCAGGCCTTCTCGCCCTGGACCGCCAGGCCGAACAGCGCGAGCGGCGGCACCGACATGCCGTCCGGGCCGCCGGTGATGCGGTCCTCGGTGGTCAGCACGATCGAGATGATCACGCCCAGGCCGAGCGTGGCCATGGCCAGCGTGTGGCCCTTCAGGCGCAGCGTCGGGCGGCCGATCACGTAGGCCAGCGCGCCGACGGCCAGGCAGGCGCCCGGGATGGCCAGCCACACCGGCACGCCCCAGCGCGAGGCGATGAGGGCGCTGGCGTAGCCGCCGAGTGCGAAGAAGCCGGCATGCCCGAGGCTGATCTGGCCGGCATAGCCGATCAGCAGGTTGAGCCCGATGCAGACGATGCCGTTGAGCGCGACCTGGATGGCGACGTCGTAGGCGTAGTTGTTGGGCATCGCCAGCGGCAGCAAGGCCACCACCAGCGCCAGCAGCAGGGTGCCCCCGCTGCGCGGATGCGCGGCCCAGTGGCGCGCGGCCACGGGTTCAGACACGGTCGCTGTGGCGTGCACCGAGCAGCCCTCCGGGAAGGAAGAAGAGAACGGCCAGGATCACCACGAAGGCGATGGCGTCCTTGTAGGCCGATGAAACGAAGCCGGCGCCCAGGCCCTCGAGCAGGCCCAGCACCACGCCGCCGACCACCGCGCCGGCGAAGCTGCCCAGGCCGCCGAGCATGGCAGCGGCAAAGCCCTTGAGGCCCAGCATGATCCCGGCGTCGTAGGAGGTGAAGGCGATCGGCGCGATCAGCACGCCGCCGATGGCGCCCAGCGCCGCCGCGAGCCCGAAGCTGGCGAACAGCACCGCGCGGGTGTTGACGCCCACCAGCTGCGCCGCCAGCCGGTTGTAGCTGGTGGCCAGCATGGCCTTGCCCGTCAGGGTGCGGCCGTAGAAGGCGCCGAGCGCCAGCACCGCCAGCGCGGCGCCGCCCATCACCCACAGGCTCTGCGGCATCAGGGTGGCGCCGAAGAAGGCGATCGGATCCTCGCCGGAGAAGCCCGGCAGCCGGAACACGCCCTTGCCCCAGACCAGCTGGGCCAGCCCGCGCAGGAACAGCGCCACGCCGATGGTGATGATGATCAGCGTGACGGTGCTGGCGTTGCGCGCCGGCGAGATCGCGATGCGCTCGATCAGGAGCGCCACGATCGCCGAGGTCGCCACCGCCAGCAGGATCGCCAGCGGCAGCGGCAGGCCCATGGCCAGGAAGCTGACCGCGCTCATGCCGCCGACCATCACGAACTCGCCCTGCGCGAAGTTGATCGCGCCGCTGGCGTTGAACACGATGGCGAAGCCGAGCGCCACCAGGGCGTAGATCGCGCCCGCGGTCAGGCCGCTGGCGATGAACTGGAGCCAGGCAGCGCTCATGCTGCGGTCCTCCTTCAGCCGGGCCGCGTTACTTGACGAGGGACCAGTTGCCGTCCTTGACCTCGAGCATGCGGAATGCCGTGAGGTCCAGGCCCATGTGGTCGGTGGCCGACATGTTCACCACGCCGCCGGTGCCGACGTAGCCCTTGGTCGCCTCGATCGCGTCGCGCACCTTGGCCTTGTCGGTGGACTTGGCCGCCTTGATCGCGTTGACGGCGATCATCAGGCCGTCGTACGCGTGGCCGCCGAAGGTGGACACGTCGGACTTGAACTTGTCCTCGTAGGCCTTGCGGTAGTTGACCACCACGGGCTTCTGCGCGTCCTCGGCCGGCAGGATGTCGGACACCAGCAGCGCGGCAGCGGGCAGGCGCACGCCTTCGGCGGCGGGGCCGGACAGCTTGATGTACTCGCGCGAGGCCACGCCGTGCGACTGGTACAGCGGCAGGGTCAGGCCGACCTGCCGGTAGTTGCGGGTGACGATGGCCGGGCCCTGGCCGAAGCCGGCGTTGAGGACCGCCTGCGCGCCGCTGCCCTTGATCTTGGTGAGCTGCGCGGTCATGTCGGTGTCGGTGGCGCCGTAGGTCTCGTCGGCCACCAGCTCCATGCCGTACTTGGGAGCGACCTTGACGCACTCGGCGCGCATCGACTTGTCGAAGCCGCCGCTGCCGGAGATCAGGGCGACCTTGCTCATCTTGCGTGCCTTGATGTCGACGAAGATCTTCTCGCACGCCATGCGGTCGGTGTGCGGGGTCTTGAACACCCACTTCTTGACCGGCTCGACGATGGTCACGGCGCCGGCCAGCGAGATGAGGGGCGTGGACGACTGCTCGGCCAGCGGCACCGCCGCCATGGTGGCGCCGGTGGTGGAGCCGCCGACGATGACGTCGACCTTGTCCTGCTCGATCAGGCGCTTGACGAAGGTGCGCGCCTTCTCGGCGTCGCCCGCGTCGTCGTAGGAGACGAGCTGCAGCTTGCGGCCCAGCACGCCGCCTTCGGCGTTGATGCGGTCGACGTACAGCTCCAGCGTCTTGAGCTCGGGGTCACCGAGGAACGCCGCCGGCCCCGTGACCGAGAGGAAGGTGCCGATGCGGATCGGCTCCTGCGCGCCGGCGGCGCCGAAGCCCACCAGACCGCACACGGCGAGCGTCGCGCCCGCCACCTGCCGGGCGAGCGCCCGGTTGAACCTGAACATGCCCATTGCCTTGTCTCCTGTGTTTGAACCTGCGGCTGAACGGAATCGCCACAGTGCAGGGCATTCTGGTAGGCTGATGCCGTAATTCCTTGATCTGGCATAAGCTTTCCCGGAGTGTCCCCATCGCTACCCGAAACAAACCCCCGGCGGCCCCGCGCGCAGTGGCCCGGCGCCGCCCGCCGCCACCGATCCCGCCGAGCTCCGGCGCCGTCACCGTGCGTGCCGTGCGCCGCGCCGACCTGGAGCAGGTGATCGCCATCGATGCCACCGTCACCGGGCTGGAGAAGCGCAACTACTGGGAGCGCATCTATCGCCGCTACGGCCATGCGCCGCGCGGCGAGCAGCGCTGGTTCCTCGTGGCCGTGGCCGGCCACGAGGTGGTCGGCTTCCTCATCGGCGAGGTCCGTGACTGGGAGTTCGGCTCGCCGCCCTGCGGCTGGGTGTTCGCCATCGACATCGACCCGCGCGTGCGCCAGGCCGGCATCGGCACGCGCCTGATCGGTGCGCTGTGCGACGCGCTGCGCGCAGCGGGGGTGCGACAGCTGCGCACGCTGCTGTCGAGCGACAACACGCTGATCCTGTCGTTCTTCCGCAGCCAGGGCATGATGGCCGCGCGCATGATCCCGCTCGAGATGGACGTGCCGCCGGCCGCGAGGGTGCGCCGGTGAAGTTGCAGGTCAACACCCTGCTGGCGCTGTACAGCGTGCTGGAGTTCGCAGCCGATCCGCAGCGGCACATCCCGGCCTCGGAGATCGCCACCAAGTACGGCGTGTCGGCCCACCACCTGGCCAAGGTGCTGGCCGAGCTGGCGCGAGCCGGCGTGGTCGAGTCGGTGCGCGGCGTTGGCGGCGGCTACCGCTTCGCCGCCAACGCGCGCCGGCTGACGCTGATGGACGTGATCGAGCAGTTCGAGGACATCTCGTCCAGCCCCCACCACGACGACGGCGACGAGATCGCCGCCGCCGAACGCGCGGTCGGCCAGGTGCTGACCGAGATCGACCAGATCGCGCGCGCCACCTTCAGCTCGATCACGATCGCGACCATGCTCAAGCTGGTGCAGAAGGCGGAGGGGCGGGGCTGAAGCTTGGCGGGGAAGAAAGTCGCGAGCGACTTTCTTCCGTGCGATCAGGGCGCCATCTGCGCCTCTTCCGGCTGTGCCAGCCGCAGCAACCAGTTCCAGCCCTGGTCCACCTCGGCCTGCAGCGCCTCGATGTCGGCCTGCCCCATGCTGCGGTAGCGCTTCTGCAGCGCCAGGTAGTCCGACACCGGCCGCGTGCGCGCCGTGTGGTTGAGCGTGTAGCGGTTGCCGTCCTCGACCTCGTACAGCGGGAAGGCGCCGCATTCGACCGCCAGGCGGGCCGCCTGCAGCCCGGCGTCGTCGGCCAGGCCCCAGCCGTCCACGCAGGGCACCAGCAGCGTGAGGATGCGGAAGCCCCGGGTCGCCTTGGCCTTCTCGACCTTGCGCAGCATGTCGGGCAGGAAGCCGATGCTGGCGGTGGCCGCGTACGGCACCCCATGGGCCGCCATGATGGCTGTGAGGTTCTTCTTGCGCGTGGGCTTGCCCGAGGGCGTGGAACTGGTGCGGGCGTAGTGCGGCGTCGACGAGGACTTCTGCGCGCCGGTGTTCATGTACCCCTCGTTGTCGAGGCAGATGTACAGGATGTTCTCGTTGCGCTCGGCGGCCGACGACAGGCACTGCAGGCCGATGTCGTAGGTGCCGCCGTCGCCGGCGAGCACCAGCACGTGGGTATCGTGCTTGCCCTGGGCATCGAGTGCGCGGCGCAGGCCCGATGCGGCGGCGGCGCTGGCCTCCAGCGTCGGCTGGTAGACCGGGATCTTCAGCGAGCTGTAGGGCTGCGGGCCGGCGATGATGGCCATGCACGAGGGCGGTATCACGGCGACGGCGTTGGTGCCGATGCGGGCCAGCACGTGGCGCACCGACAGCGCGTCCATGCAGCCGGGACAGGCGGCATGGCCGGAGCACAGCATCGGGTCGGCAGCGGGTTCGAGCGCGTACATGGTGGTCATCCCCAGGTCGATTCGGAAGCGGGCGCGCGGCCCATCGCGGCGCGCACGAGTTCGCAGATGCGCCGCGGCGGCACGTTGACGCCGCCGACGCCGGCCAGCAGGCCGTGCACGTTCGGCGCGCGCTCCATGCCGTACAGGGCGGCACGGATCTCCTGGTTCAGGATGCCGCCGAGGCCGGGCGAGTGGTTGCGGTCCAGCACCAGCACGTCGGGTACGCCGGCCAGCGCGGCGCGCAGCGCCGCCTGCGGCAGCGGCCGCAGCAGCCGCACCTTGAGCAGGCCGACCGCCACGCCCTCGGCGCGCAGCGCGTCGACGGCTTCGCGGGCGGTGCCGCACAGGCTGCCGATGGCCACCACCACCAGCCGGGCGCCTTCGCAGCGGTAGCGCTCCAGGATGCCCCAGGAGCGCCCGGTCAGCCGCGCCCATTCGAGGTCGGCCTCCTGGGCCGCCACCAGCGCCTGCTGCATGGCCTGCTCGATCGCCTGCCGGTGCCGGTAGTACATGTCCTGGCTCACCACGTTGCCCCAGGACGAACCGATCTCGGGCGACAGGCGCTGGGCCGGCGCGTAGGGCGGCAGGAAGCCGTCGACCAGCGCCTGGCCCGGCACCTGGACCGCCTCCAGCGCGTGCGAGACGTAGAAGGCGTCGTGGTTGACCATGGCGGGCAGACCGACCTGCTCGGCGACGCGGAACGCCTGCAGCACGGAGTCGAGCGACTCCTGCGGGCTCTCGCTGTAGTACTGGATCCAGCCGGTGTCGCGCTGCGCCAGGCTGTCGGTCTGGTCGGGCCAGAAAGCCCAGGGCGAGGCCACCGTGCGGTTGACGTTGGCCATCACGATGGGCGCGCGCGCACCGGACGCGTAGTGCAGCACCTCGTGCATCAGCAGCAGGCCCTGCGAGGCGGTGGCGGTGAACACCCGCGCGCCGGCCAGCGAGGCCGGCACGCAGGCTGCCAGCACCGAGTGCTCGGACTCGGGCGTGAGGATCTCCGCGTCCATCTCGCCGCGGGCGTGGAAGGCGGTGATCAGCTCCAGGATCGGCGTCTGCGGCGTGATCGGGTAGACGGGGACCACCTGCGGCCGCGCCAGGCGGGCGGCCCAGGAGACGGCATGGTTGCCGTCCAGCAGCAGGGTCTGGGGTTCGCTCATTTCGTTTCCTCCCGGATCAGCATGGAGCCGGTCGGGCACTCGCGCACGCACAGCCCGCAGCCCTTGCAGTAGTCGGCCAGCACCGTGTAGCCGCCGTCGACGTGGGCGATCGCCAGGTCGGGGCAGAACTGGAAGCAGTTGTCGCAGCTGGTGCAGGTGCCGCAGGAGAAGCAGCGCGAGGACTCGGCCGCCACTTCCTGCGGCGTCAGCGCGAGCTGCACCTCGCCGCCGTCGGCCAGCCGCTGCTCGGGGGGCTGGCGCCGCTCGCCGGGCCGGCGCGCGTGCGGGTAGTACCAGGTCGCGATCTCCTGCAGCGTGGTGCGCGGCGGCATCACGGGCTTCACGCGCGGCAGGCCGCGCAGGGCGCGGTCGATGTCCAGCGCGGCGCGCTTGCCCATGCCCACCGCCTCGGTGACGAAGCGGGCCATGCTGGCGACGTCGCCACCGGCCCAGATGCGCGGGTTGGACGTAGCCTGGCCGGCGTCGACCTGCAGCAGGCCGCCCGCGGCCTGCAGGCCGCCGAAGGGCTGCAGGTCGGCCTGCTGGCCGATGGCGACCAGCACCGCGTCGGCCTCCAGCGTGAAGCGGCTGTCCTCGATCGGCGTGACGCGGGGCGCTTCGCCCCGCACGGCCGATTCCAGCCGCACCAGCACGCAGCCCAGGGACAGGGGTCCCCCGGCGTCGCCGGCCACGGTGCGCAGCAACGTGGCGTCGTGCAGCACGATCCCTTCCTCCAGCGCCTCGTGCAGTTCCTCGCGCTGGGCCGGCAGGCGGTCGCGCGGCTCCAGCGCCAGCAGCATCACCTCGCAGCCGGCGCGCCGGGCGCTGCGCGCCACGTCCATGGCGGCACTGCCGCCGCCGATCACCGCCACCCGCTGGCCCAGGCGCGGCGGCTGGCCGGCGTTGCACAGGGCCAGGTAGTCGCTGCCCTGCATCAGCCAGGGCGCGTCGGCCGGGAATTGCGGCAGGGGCCGGCTGATCGCCGCGCCGGTGGCCAGGTAGACCGCGTCGTGCGTGGCGGCCAGCCGATCGAGGTCGCCGGGACCATCCAGCCGGTGGTTGCAATGGACCTGCACACCCAGCCGCACGATGCGTTCGATCTCGCCGTCCAGCACCTGGCGCGCGAGGCGGTAGGGCGGAATGCCGTAGCGCATCAGGCCGCCCAGTTCCGGGCGGGCCTCGTACAGGCTGACGCGCCAGCCGCGCCGGCGCAGCTGGTAGGCGGCCGACAGCCCCGAGGGGCCGCCGCCGACGATGGCGACGTGGCCCGGCAGTTCCTCGGCCGGCGGCGCGTACTGCCAGCCGGCGGCCAGCGCGGCGTCGCCGGCGGAGCGCTCCAGCCGGCAGATGGACACCGCCTCGTCGTAGCCGCCGCGGTTGCAGGCCGTCTCGCACGGGTGGTGGCAGATGCGGCCGGCAATCGCCGGGAAGGGGTTGTGGATGGTCAGCACGTCCCAGGCGCGCCTCAGGTCGCCGCTGCGCGCATGGCCGATCCACTGGGCGATGTCGCCGTTGACCGGGCAGGCCTGCTGGCAGGGCGAGGGCCGCATCACGTGCTCGGGCAGCAGGGCCCGCCAGGTGCCGGTCTTGAAGACCTCGGTGCTGCCGGTGGTCCAGGCGGTGGGCGTGAGGGCGGCGCTCATTGCGGCATCTCCTGCAGGTGCGCGCCGGCGGCTTCCCAGCCGAGCGCGCAGGCGGCGGCGTTCTCCTCGGCCTTCTGCGGCGAGTGCGCCAGCAGCACCTGCTGCAGCACCGGCAGCGCCGGTGCGCCCAGCACCCGGCCGATGGCGCCGATCAGGGCCGAGTTCACGATGCGGCCCAGGCCCTGGCTGCGCGCGATCGCCAGCGCGTCGACCGGCACGATGCGGTAACCGGCGAGCTCGGTGGCGAAGGCGGAGGCTGGCCGCGCCGAGTTGACGACGACCAGCGTGCCGGCGTCGGCGCGCGACAGCAGCGGCGGCGCCAGCAGGCTGGCATCGAAGCACAGGATGGCGTCGGCGCGCTCGATGTCGCAGCGCAGCCGGATCGGCTGCTCGGCCACCCGGATGAACGAGCTGACCGGCGTGCCGCGCCGCGCGCCACCGTAGCTCGCGAAGGCCTGCACCTGGCGGCCGGAGGCGAAGAACGCGCGCGCCAGCATCTGGCCCGCCGTCTGCGCGCCCTGGCCGCCGCGGCCCTGGACGATGATCTCCAGCATCGCTTCGGTGGCGCGTGCGCCACCGCCCGTGGCAGCGTCGATGCGCGCGCCGGCCTTGTCCTCGACCTTCATCGGATGGAACCTCCGCTTGGTGTTTTCATGGGGGCCGCGAGCGCCGGTGCGTGGCGCCGGCCCTGCGCGTGCCCGTGCGCGTTCATGACGCGGCGGGCAGCACCGCCGTGGCCTCGAGTTCGACCAGGCCGGGGTGGTCCAGCAGGTCGGACACGAAGATCATGCTCATGGCCGGGTAGTGACGGCCCATCCGCTGGCGCCAGATCGCGCCCAGTTCGGCGCGCGCCGCCAGGTAGGCCGGCTTGTCGCAGCAGTAGGCGGTCATGCGGCAGATGTGCCGGGGCTCGCCGCCGGCCTGCGCCAGCACCGCCAGCACGTTGTCCAGCGCCTGGGCGAACTGCGGCGCCATCTCGGTGGACTGGAAGTGCTGCTGCGCGTCCCAGCCCACCTGGCCGGCGATGAAGACGATGCGACCGGCCGGCACCTCGATGCCGTTGGCATAGCCCTGCGGCGGCGCCCAGCCCTCGGGCAACAGTACTCGCATGGCAGTCCTTTCAGTCGGTATAGCGGGGGGGATCGGGGTCCTGGTCCCAGTCGGGCGCGGGCTCGGGCACGCGCTGCAGCCAGGACTGCAGCAGGGCGATGTGCTCCTTCTCCTCGGCCTGCAGCTCGGTGGCGGCGCGGCGCAGCTCCTCGTTGTCGCAGGACTGCGCCAGCCAGGCGAAGAAGTCGTGCGCCTTCTGCTCGGCCTGCACCGCCAGCTGCAGCGCATGCCAGGGCTGCATCAGGTAGTGCGCCTCCTCCAGCGGCGGCGCCTCCGGCGCGCCGGCCTCGGCGGCGGACGGCGGGCGCTGCCAGAGCATCTTGCGCTGGATGTGCTCGGCGTGGGCGGCCTCCTGCGCCGCGAGCGAGCGGAACAGGTCCGCCACCTCGCGGTTGTTGTGGGTCTCCATCACCTCGGCGAACTCGGTGTAGCGCTGGGTGGCCTCCTGCTCGAGGAGCCAGGCGCGCGCCATCAGCTCGTCGATGCTGCGGGGCGGCGAGAGCAGGGCGGCCTTCATAGCGCGAACTCCGCCGCGATCTCGTCCGGCGTCTGCCGCGCGGCGCCCGGGCCGCCGCCATACGGCACCCGCTGGCCGGCGTACAGGATGCCGATGTTGAAGCCGTCGTCGGTCATGATCCGCTTGGCCGCGCGGGCGGCGTCGTCGGTGGGCGCGACCGCGGCCGGGTGCACCAGGTCCTTCCAGCCGCGCTGCTCGGGCCGGAAGGTCACGCAGGGGCTGAGGATCTCGATGAAGGAGAACCCCGGGTGCCGGATGCCGGCCGCGATGATCTCGGCGGTGGTGTTCTGGTCGCCCGAGAAGCAGCGCGCCACGAAGTTGGCCCCCGAGGCCAGCGCGATCACCAGCGGGTGGAACGAGCGCACCCCGGTGCCGCCGGGCGACAGCTTGCTGTCCCAGTCGGGCTCGGTGGTGGGCGAGGGCTGGCCCTTGGTCATGCCGTACACGTGGTTGTCCATGACGATGTAGGTCAGGTCCACGTTGCGCCGGCAGGCGTGCAGGAAGTGGTTGCCGCCGATCGAGTAGCCGTCGCCGTCGCCGCTGGCCACCAGCACCGTGAGGTCGGGGCGGGCGACCTTCAGGCCGGTGCCCGCCGCCAGCGCGCGGCCGTGCACGCCGTGGAAGCCGTAGCAGTTGGTGTAGGCCGGGATGCGGGAGGAGCAGCCGATGCCCGAGACCACGGCGACCTCGTGCGGCGGCCGCTGAACGATGGACAGGGCCTTGGTCACGGCGTTGAGCACCGTGTAGTCGCCGCAGCCCGGGCACCAGATCGGCTTGTAGTCGGACTTGTAGTCCTTGGCCGCGTAGGCAGCGGGCGCGGCCTCCAGGGCCGGGGGGTGGCACATGTCGTTCATGCGGTCTGCTCCTCCAGGGCGGCCCAGTCCAGCAGGGCGGCACAGATCTCGGCGGGCCGCAGCGGCAGCGGCCCGGGCTTGTGGAAACTCTCGGGACGGGGCAGGTCGGCCATGCCGCGCAGGTAGCGCAGCAGCTGGGCCCCGTGGTTCTGCTCGACCACCATCACGCGCTCGACGCCCTCGAGCGCCTTGGCGAACACCTCCGGCTGCAGCGGCGCCAGCAGGCGCAGCGTGATCATCTTCAGCTGCACGCCCTGCGCGGCCGCCCGTTGCGCCGCCTCGCGGACCGGGCCGCTGGCGGAGCCGAAGGTGATCACGGCCAGCGGGCCGTCGCCTTCGATGTCGGCCCAGCGTGAGCCGTAGTCGTGCTGCACCAGCTTGCGCAGCCGCTTGTCCAGCTGCTTGGCGTGGTCGCGGGCCTGGCTGCTGGGGATGGCCCCTTCGGTGTGTTCCAGGCCGTCGGCGGTGTAGGTGGTGCCGGGCGCGCCCGGGATCGCCATCGGCGACACGCCGCTCGGCGTGTCGCGGTAGCGCTTGTAGTCGGGCGCGTTCGGCTCGGCCACCAGCCGGCGGGCGGCCGGCGGCGGCAGCTGGGGCGCCGGCACGATGGCGCGCGACTGGCCCATGAACTGGTCGGACAGCACGATGGCCGGCGACTGCAGCGCCTCGGCCAGCTCGACGGCCCACTGGGCGGTGGCGGCGCAGTCGGAGATCGAGGTCGGCGCCAGCACCAGGCGGGGTGCATCGCCGTGCAGGCCGCCGACCGCGAACGACAGGTCGCTCTGCTCGCTCTTGGCCGGGATGCCGGTGGAGGGGCCGCCGCGCATCACATCGACCACCACGATCGGCACCTCGGCCGCGACCGCCAAGCCGATGCCTTCGGTCATCAGTGCCAGGCCCGGGCCGGCGGTGGCGGTAAGCGAGGGCACGCCACCGAACGACGCGCCGATGATCATGTTGACCGAAGCCAGCTCGTCCTCGGCCTGCAGCAGGCAGCCGCCGGCCTTGGCCAGCGCCGGGGCCATCCACTCCAGCAGCTCGGTGGCGGGCGTGATCGGGTAGGCGGCGACGAAGCGTACGCCGCCGCGCAGCGCGCCGTAGCCTGCACCTTCGTTGCCGCTGAGCAGCCAGCGCGGCTGCGTGGTGGGCGCGGGGGTGCGCCGGACCAGCGCGTGCTCGGCCACCGCCTCGGCGCCGGCGCGCAGGGCACCGAGGTTGGCCTGCAGCACCTCGGCGTCGCGCTTCCAGCCGGCGCGTACGGCCTCTTCCATCGGCTCGATCGCCAGCCCGGCCAGGGCGCCCGTGATGCCCAGCGCCAGCATGTTGATCCAGCTGCCGGGGTGCGCCTTGGCCATCTTCTTCAGCGGCAGCGCGATCACCTTCGCGCCGCTGGCACGGAAGACCTCGGGCACCTCGCCGGCGTCGGCGTCGCAGACCAGCAGCCCGTCGGCGCGCAGCGGGATCTCGTCGGCGAAGCGGTGCACGTTCTGCCAGTCGATGGCCAGCAGCACGTCGAAGCTGTCGTCGAGCGATTCGAGCTGGCGGGTGCCCAGCCGCAGCAGGGCGGCGGCCTCGCCGCCGCGGATCTGCGGCCCGCTGGTTCGCACCATCAGGCCGTAGAGGCCGCTGCGGGCGGCGGCGTCCAGCAGCCAGGTGCCGGCGGTCATGACGCCGCTGCCGCCGCTGCCGGCGATGGCGAGCGACACGCTGTCGAGTCGGTTGGCAGCCGGCGCGGCGCGGGCCGGCTGTTCGGTGGTGATGCTTGCATCCACTGGGCTTGTCTCCACGGGTTCGTGGCTTGGAGTAAACCGCCCGCGATGCGTCTGCAGCCTTGAACCAGATCAAGGATTGACCGGGAACGGGTGCCCAGAATGCCCTAAATCGGCAATCGAGTACCAATTTACCGGTTGACCTCCGGACAAACCCGCAGCCGGACCGAATCGCGGGGCCTACAACGGATGGAGACGCAATGGGCATCGAGGCATACCGCTGGGTCATGACCGGGCCGAAGGCGCCGATGGAACGGCAGGACTTCCAGGCGGCGCCCGCAGCGGGCGAAGTGGTGGTGCAGGTGGCCGGCTGCGGCGTCTGCCACACCGACCTGGGCTACTACTACGACGGCGTGCGCACCAACCAGCCGCTGCCGCTGGCGCTGGGCCACGAGATCAGCGGCCGCGTGGTCGCCGCGGGCGAGGGCGCCCAGGGCTGGATGGGCAAGGCGGTCATCGTGCCGGCCGTGCTGCCCTGCGGCGAATGCGACCTGTGCCGGCGCGGGCTGGGCACCATCTGCCGGGGCCAGAAGATGCCGGGCAACGACATCCAGGGCGGCTTCGCTTCGCACATCGTGGTGCCCGGCCGCGGCCTGTGCGAAGTCGACGAGAAGCGCCTGGCGGCCGCCAACCTGCAGCTGTGGCAGGTGTCGGTGGTGGCCGATGCGCTGACCACGCCCTACCAGGCGGTGCGCCGCGCCGGCGTCACGCCCGGCAGCGTCGCGGTGGTGATCGGCGCCGGCGGCGTCGGCGGCTACTGCGTGCAGGTGGCCAACGCCTTCGGCGCCAGCGTGCTGGCCATCGACGTCGACGGCCGCAAGCTGGAAGCGGTGGCCCGCCACGGTGCGGCCCAGACGCTCAACAGCCGCGGCATGGACGCCAAGGCCATCAAGCAGGCGGTCTCCGCGTTCGCCAAGGAGCGCGGCCTGAAGCCCACCGAGTGGTTCATCTTCGAGTGCTCCGGCACCGCGGCCGGCCAGCAGACGGCCTGGAACCTGCTGGTGCACGGCGCCACCCTGAGCGTGGTCGGCTTCACCATGGACAAGGTCGAGGTGCGCCTGTCCAACCTGATGGCTTTCGACGCACGGGCGCTCGGCAACTGGGGCTGCCCGCCCGAGCACTACCCGGCCGCGCTCGACCTCGTGCTCGACGGCAAGGTGCAGGTCGCCCCGTTCGTCGAGGCGCACCCGCTGTCCGAGATCAATTCCGTTTTCGAAGCCGTGCACCGGCACGACATCCGCGCCCGCGTGGTGCTGCAACCGCGCTGAATACCCAAGGAGACACGACGAATGAACGCCCCTGATCGCCTGATGCCCAAGCGCGAATTCAAGGACCACGACCTGGCACCGCAACCGGGCACGCCGGGCGTGCGCTACGAGAAGCGCCCCGCGCGCAAGCCCGACGGCACCGAGGTGGCGGGCCTGTACAACGCCTGGATCACGCTGGACAACCCGGCCCAGTACAACTCGTACACGACCGACATGGTCAAGGCGGTGATCCTGGCCTTCCGCGCCGCCTCCAATGCGCGCGACGTCAACTGCATCGTCTTCACCGGCGCCGGCGACAAGGCCTTCTGCACCGGCGGCAACACCAAGGAGTACGCCGAGTACTACGCCGGCCACCCGCAGGAATACCGCCAGTACATGCGGCTGTTCAACGACATGGTCAGCGCCATCCTGGCGGCCGACAAGCCGGTGATCTGCCGGGTCAACGGCATGCGCATCGGCGGCGGCCAGGAGATCGGCATGGCCTGCGACTTCACGGTGGCGCAGGACCTGGCCAGGTTCGGCCAGGCCGGCCCCAAGCACGGTTCGGCGCCGATCGGCGGCGCCACCGACTTCCTGCCGGTGATCGTCGGTGCCGAGCGCGCCATGGCGGCCTGCGTGCTGTGCGAGCCGTTCTCGGCCCACAAGGCCTACCAGATGGGGATGATCACCGGCGTGGTGCCGGCGCTGAAGGTGGACGGCCAGTTCGTCGCCAACCCGCTGGTGGAGACGCAGCGCGCCTTCGACGAGTTCGGCCGCAATGCCTTCGGCGAGTTCAAGACCGGCGCCGCCGCCACGGAAGCCAAGGCGCTGATGGCGCGCGGCACGGTGGACCTGTCCATGCTGGACCAGGCGGTCGAGGACCTGTGCGCCAAGATCCTGCTGACCTTCCCCGAGTGCACGCTCAAGACGATCGAGGAACTGCGCAAGCCCAAGCTCGACATCTGGAACCGCAACAAGGAGAACTCGCGCGCCTGGCTGGCCCTGAACATGATGACCGAGGCGCGCTCGGGCTTCACCGCGTTCAACGACGGCCCCAAGGACGATCGCGAGATCGACTTCATCGCGCTGCGCCAGAAGCTCGCCGCGGGGCAGAGCTGGATCGGGTCGCTGCACGACGAGATCCAGCCGAAGGGGGCGAAGTGAAGCGAAACCCCTTCGCCCCCGCGAAGGCGGGGGTCCAGCACCTGGAGCCTTGAGATGGAAGCTGCATCTCCCCTCAAATCCTGGCTCGACCGCGACGGCGCGCTGCTGCGGCTGCGACTGTCGCGGCCCAAGGCCAACATCGTGGACGCCGCCATGATCGCGGCGCTGGCCGAAGCCCTGACGCAGTACCGCCGGAACGTGAAGCTGCGCGGGGTGCTGCTCGACGCTGAAGGATCGCACTTCAGCTTCGGCGCCAGCGTCGAGGAACACCTGCCCGATCGCTGCGCCGGCATGCTCAAGTCGCTGCACGCGATGCTGCTGCAGTTGCTGGAGTTCCCGGTGCCGGTGCTGGTCGCCGTGCAGGGCCAGTGCCTGGGCGGCGGGCTCGAACTGGCACTGGCCTGCGGCCGCATCATCGCCGCGCCGGGTGCGCAGTTCGGCCAGCCCGAGATCAAGCTGGGCGTGTTCGCGCCGGCTGCCTCGGCCCTGCTGCCGTATCGCGTCAACCAGCCCGACGCCGAGGACCTGCTGCTGACCGGCCGCAGCATCGGCGCGCTGGAGGCCCATCGCATCGGCCTGGTGCAGCAGGTCGACGAGAACCCGGAGAAGGCCGCGCTGGACTGGTTCGACCAGCACCTGCTCGGCCGCAGCGCCGCCGCCCTCGGCTGCGCCACCGTCGCCGCGCGCGGCCCGCTGCAGCGCCAGGTGCGCGAACGCCTGGCCGAGCTCGAGCGCCTCTACCTCGACTGGCTGATGCGCACGCACGACGCCAACGAGGGGCTGGCCGCCTTCCTCGAGAAGCGGCAACCCCAATGGACCCACCAATGAACGGAGCGACCACGATGACCCTTACTCCCGTGCAGCGCATCGTCGAGCGCTGCCAGAACCTGTTCGACGACCTGGACTTCACCGCGGTGAAGGAATGGAAGGCGGCCGCGCCCGGCCGCAAGGCGATCGGCTACATGCCGGTCTACGTGCCGCGCGAACTGATCCACGCCGCCGGCTACCTGCCGGTGGGCATCCTGGGCGGCGGCGACAACCTGGAGGTGATCCAGGGCGACGCCTACTACCAGAGCTACATCTGCCGCATCCCGCGCTCCACCCTGGAACTGGGCCTGACCGGGCGGCTGGACTGCCTGGACGGCATGCTGTTCCCCTCGATCTGCGACGTGATCCGCAACCTGTCGGGCATGTGGCAGATCCTGTTCCCGGACAAGTACGTCAAGTACTTCGACGTGCCGCAGAACTACGTCGACGAGGTCGGCGGCAACTTCTACGTGCACGAGATGCAGGACCTGCGCGAGGCGCTGGGCAAGATGCGCGGCTCGCCGATCACCGACGCCGAGCTCAATGCCTCGATCCGCGTCTACAACGAGAACCGGGCGGCGGTGCGCGACCTGTACGCCTACCGCTCGGCGACGCCCTGGAACGCGCCCACCTCCGAGGTCTACCTGGTGCTGCGCGCCGGCATGGTGCTGCCGCCCGAGGAGCACACCGCGCTGATCCGCGAGTACCTGGCCGAAACCGACAAGGTGCCGCGCCAGCGCCGCGACAACGCGCGGGTGGTGATGACCGGCTCGTTCTGCGAGCAGCCGCCGCTGGCGCTGATCAAGTCGGTCGAGATGGCCGGCTGCTACGTGGTGGACGACGACTTCATGCTGGTCACGCGCTGGCTGCTCGGCGAGGTGCCCACCGGCGGCAACCCGCTGGAGGAGCTGTCCAAGGCCTTCCTGCACCAGTCGGCCTCCACCGCCGCCAAGTACGACGCCACCCGCGCCGAGAAGGGCGTGTTCCTGGTCAAGCAGGTCAAGACGCGCGCCGCCGAGGGCGTGGTGTTCGCCGCCCCCTCGTTCTGCGACCCGGCCCTGCTCGAGCGCCCGATGCTGCAGGACGTGCTGGCCAAGAACGGCATCCCGTACACGGCGTTCAAGTATGCGGAGAACACCGGCCAGATGGCGCCGATCCGCGAACAGGCCGGCACCTTCGCCGATTCCATCAAGCTCTGGAGTGACGCAGCATGAACGACAAAGTGGTCCCCCTGTCCGGGGCGCGCAAGGCCAAGCCGGTCGCGATCAAGGACGACGCGATGAACTTCCAGAAGGAGCTCATCAACAAGAACTACATGGAACTGGCGCAGGCCCGTGCCAACAACCGCAAGGTCGCCGCCACCTTCGTGCCGGGCAACCTGAACGAGCTGCTCATGTGCTTCGGCTTCGCGCGCAGCCTGCCCGAGACCAACGCGCTGCAGAACGGCATGCGCAAGAAGTCCGGCAAGTTCATCATGGACGCCGAGCGCGACGGCCACTCCGAGGACGTCTGCACCTACGTGAAGGCCGACCTCGGGATGATGCTGGGCGGCGAGGTCGGTCCCACCGGCGACCCGCTGCCCACGCCCGACGTGCTGCTGCTGTCGTACACGGGCTGCTTCACCTTCATGAAGTGGTTCGAGCTGATCCGCCACAAGTACGGCACCGAGACGCTGATGCTGCACGTGCCCTACCAGGGCAAGGGCCAGATCGACCCGGCCATGCGCAACTACGTGGTCAAGCAGCTCAAGGAAACCATCATCCCGGGGCTGGAGAAGGTCTCGGGCGTGAAGTTCGACATCGACCTGCTGCGCCAGTACATGAAGGAATCGGTCAAGGCCGAGGACGACCTGGTCGCGGTGCTGCAGTCGGCCAAGCACCGGCCCAGCCCGATCGACGGCTACTTCGGCGCCGTGTACTACATCGGCCCGATCTTCACCGCCTTCCGCGGCACGCCCGACGCCACCGAGTACTACCGCCGCCTGCGCGCCGAGATCGAGCAGCGCATCCGCGAAGGCAAGGGCCCGGTCACGCCCGAGGGCGACATGGGCGAGGAGAAGTACCGCCTGATCGTCGAAGGCCCGCCCAACTGGACCAGCTTCCGCGACTTCTGGAAGATGTTCTACGACGAGGGGGCGGTGGTGGTGTCCTCCACCTACGCCAAGGTCGGCGGCCTGTACGACTTCGGCTTCCGGCACGACCCCGACCACCCGCTGGAGTCGCTGGCCGACTACTGCCTGGGCTGCTACACCAACCTGAACCTGCCCTCGCGCATCGACATGATCTGCAAGTACATCGAGGAGTACCAGGCCGACGGCCTGCTGATCAACTCGATCAAGAGCTGCAACAGCTTCTCCGCCGGCCAGCTGCTGATCCTGCGGGAGGTCGAGAAGCGCACCGGCAAGCCGGCCGCCTTCGTCGAGACCGACCTGGTGGACCCACGCTACTTCTCGGCGGCCAACGTCAAGAACCGGCTGGAGAGCTATTTCCAGATGGTCAAGCAGAAGCGCGCCACCGGCGTCGGTGCGGGTGCCGCGCCGATGGTGGCCTGAACGCGAGGAGGAGACACGATCATGCGCTGCTTCATCGGCATCGATCTCGGCTCCACCACCACCAAGGCGGTGGTGGTGGACGAGAACCGCAACATCCTGGGACGCGGGATCACCAACTCGCGCTCCAACTACGACACCGCCGCGGCGGTGGCCCGCACGGAGGCGCTGCTCAACGGCCGCTTCTACCTGTTCCGCCAGGCGCTGGCCGGCACCGGCGCCCTGAACGGGGCGCTGGACGGCTTCATCGAGCAGCTCGAGCGCGATTTCCGCGCCGAGCAGTACCTGGAGCAGTTGGAGGACCTGCACGAGACCTGCGTGCGCAACCTGGCGACCGCCAACTTCGGCGCCGACACGAAGGCGGTCGGCGAGGCGCTGGACGAGGTGTTCCGCCGGCTGAAGGCCGAGGCCGCCTCGCTGTTCGCGCCGGGTGCGCGCCGCAAGAGCGACTTCTTCCGCGACATCGCCGGCAGCCAGTACCTGTCCATCGGCGAGCAGGTGGCCAAGGAAGCGAACACCCGCTACGACTACCTGCTCAACCTGTTCGACCGATCGATCATCGAAGTGGAGAACCGGGTCTACGCCGACTCCGTGCGGCGCCACCTGCTCAACGCGCTGGAGCGCACCTTCGTCGCCATGCCCGAGACCACGGCACGTCGCGCCCAGGTCGAGGCGCCGATCAAGGGCGTGCTGGACACCGAGATGGAGGACACCTACACCGTGGGTACCGGCTACGGGCGCGCGCGGCTCCCGTTCTCCAAGGAGCACATCCGCAGCGAGATCCTGTGTCACGGCCTGGGCGCGCACGTGATGTACCCCCACACCGCCACCGTGCTGGACATCGGCGGCCAGGACACCAAGGCGATCCAGGTCGATCCCAAGGGCATCGTCGAGAGCTTCCAGATGAACGACCGCTGCGCGGCCGGCTGCGGACGCTACCTGGGCTACATCGCCGACGAGATGAACATGGGCCTGCACGAGCTGGGCCCCATGGCGATGAAGTCGACCAAGGCCGTGAAGATCAACTCGACCTGCACCGTGTTCGCCGGCGCCGAGCTGCGCGACCGGCTCAGCCTGGGCGACAAGCGCGAGGACATCATGGCCGGCCTGCACCGCGCCATCATCATGCGCGCGATGTCGATCCTGGCGCGCTCGGGCGGCATCCGCGACCAGTTCACCTTCACCGGCGGCGTGGCCAAGAACGAGGCCGCCGTCAAGGCGCTGAAGGAACTGGTGTACGAGAACTACGGCGAACTGTCGCTGAACATCGATCCGGACTCGATCTACACCGGGGCGCTGGGCGCCGCCACCTTCGCGTGGCGCGCGGTGATGGAAGACGGCAAGACGGCCGAACGGAGGGAATGACCATGACGCACACCATTGGCATCGACATCGGCTCGGGCGCCGTCAAGAGCACGCTGTTCCGCACCGACGACGACGGCAGCATCCACTGGCTGGCCAAGCGCTGCGAGCGCATCCGCCGCCGCGACCCCATGACGCTGGCCAGCGAGGGCCGCGACGCGGTGCTGGCCGACGCCGGCCTGGCCGCCAACGACATCGACTACATCGCCACCACGGGCGAGGGAGAGAACGTCAAGTTCGCCACCGGCCACTTCTACTCCATGACAACGCACGCGCGCGGCGGGGTGTTCCTGCGGCCGGGCATCAGCGCGGTGGTGGACGTGGGCGCGCTCAACGGCCGCGCCATCTACGTCGACGAGCGCGGCAAGGTGCTGTCGTACAAGATGACCAGCCAGTGCGCCTCCGGCTCCGGCCAGTTCCTGGAGAACATCGCCCGCTACCTCGGCGTGGCGGTGGAGGAGATCGGCTCGCTGTCCAGGAGCTCGGTGGACCCGGAGAAGGTCAGCTCGATCTGCGCCGTGCTGGCCGAGACCGACGTGATCAACATGGTCAGCCGCGGCATCTCCACCCCCGACATCCTCAAGGGCATCCACGTGTCCATGGCCTCGCGCATCGTCAAGCTGCTCAAGGTCACCGGCATCAAGAGCGGCACCGCGCTGCTCACCGGCGGCCTGGCGCTGGACGAGGGCCTGCTGGCCGCGGTGCAGGAGGAGATGGTGGCCGAGAAGGTGCCGGTGGAGGTCGCCAGCCACTCCGACTCCATCTACGCCGGCGCGATCGGCGCCGCCCTGTGGGGCGCGTACCGCCACGAGAAGCTGCAGGAGTTGCAGCAGCGCGCAGCTGCCTGAGCGCGCGATCGACGAAGCAGTACCCGAAGGAGACATCCATGGCCCTGACCATCACCGAGAATTGCACGTCCTGCGACGCCTGCAGGCCGGTCTGCCCCAACGAGGCGATCAGCGTGGGCGACGACATCTACGTGATCGATCCCATGCGCTGCACCGAGTGCGTGGGTGCGGAGGACGAGCCCCAGTGCAAGCTGGTGTGCCCGGCCGACTGCATCGAGCAGCATCCCGACTTCGTCGAATCGCCGGAAGAGCTGCAGGCGAAGTACGAAGCCCTGCACGGCTAGGGGCATCGCCCATCCCCGCCGCGGCCGGCGGGCCGCGATCGCCACTGAGGGGCCCCGCCGGCGGACTGGCACAAGGTCCGCGTTCGCGCGGGTTCACTCTTGGAGGCACGGCGGGGGCGGGCGCCCATTCGTTCCCCGGGACATCATGCTCTTCGCCTACGAAGGCCCGGCCGGCGATCTGCCTGCCGTCCAGCGTGCGCTGGCGGCGGTGACCGATCCGCTCGAGGGCGGCAACCTGCTGCAGCGACGCGCCGTGCGCCATGCCACCCTGCGCAACGGGCGCGCGCGGGTGGTGCTGGAACTGGCGCCCGGGCTGCTGCGCCAGGTGATGGTGGAAGACCTGGAAGCCGAGCTCTTCGACCACCTGGAAGGCCGCTGGTACGTCGAAGTGCTGGTGGTCGATCCCCCCGAGGCACGGCAGCGCCGCGCGGCCTTGGGATAGATCCCGCCCATCCCGCCGCGCCCTCGCGGCGGAATTCAATCGAGCAGCGAGGCCGTGGCGGCCAACAGCACCGCCGCCATCACGTTGTGCAGCAGCGCCAGCGCCAGCGGCAGCCCGGCCGAGACCAGCAGCACGCCGGCGGCGACCTGCAGCAGCGGCAGCAGCACCAGCAGCGCCGCCGCAACGCGCCGTCGGCGCCGCCAGGCGGCCAGGCCCAGGCCGACCAGCACCAGCGCCACCAGCAGGCCGCCGATCCGGTGCGACAGGTGCAGCAGCGCACCCGCCGGGTTCAGCGGCTGGGCCGGATCGCCTGCAGCGTGGAAGGGGTTGAACAGGGCCCATGAAGCGCCGTCGATGACGCAGGCCGAGGAGGCGGGGCAACTCAGGCCCGCATGGTTCGCGCTGACCAGCCCGCCGAGCGCCATCTGCAGCAGCAGCAGGCCGGCGGCCACCCAGGCCCCGGCGCGCCAGGCGGGCGACAGCGCCGGACGCTCGCGCCCGCCGGCTGAGCGCACGAACGCGCAGGCGACCGCGAACATCGCCAGCCCGGCCAGCAGGTTGCCCAGCGTCACGGCCGGCAGCAGCGAGTCCGCGGTGGCGCGCCCGAAGGCGGCCAGGAACGCGGCCAGCCCCAGCAGCCACAGCACGAACCGGCCCTGGCGACGCAGCGGCGGGTTGCGCGCCAGCGCCACCATCAGCGCCGCGATGATCACCAGCAGCACGGCGCTGGCGCTGATGCGGTGCGCGATGCGGGCCGCACCGATCGCGGCGTTGTCCATCGAGGCGATGCGCAGCGCCTCCACCGCGTAGCACTGCGGCCAGGGTTCGCAGCCCAGTCCCGTGCGCGACAGGCGGATGAAGGCGCTGAGCGTGGTGATCGCGAGCACCAGCGCGGCACACGCGAATGCGAGTGCGCGCAGGGTCCGCATGCGTCGTGGCTCCGCTGTCATGCGGTCGATCCTAGTGCGATTGCATGCGCGCGCAAAAGGACCATGGAACGCACATTTTTAAAACTTGTTCCAGATCAATGTCCGACTACGCCACTCGGACAACGATGCACTCCGCGAACAAACACGCTGAGGAGCACCATGAGCCACGACGAATCCGACGACGGGAAGGTCCCGTTCATGCAGCAGCTGCTGGACAACCCGTTCCTGCTGCTGTTCCTGGGGGTCCTGATCCCCATGATCGTCTACACGCTGTGGGGCGTGATCGACATCCTGACCATCCCGGTCGCGAAATAGGAGCACGCCCATGACCGCCATCCTGCCGCCATCCGAGCGCCTCTGGTGGAAGCATCCGCTCGACCGGGTCGAAGGCACCTGGATCGCCATCGCCTTCGTCTGGTGCATGGTGATGTTCTTCATGATGGTCTACTGGCACGCCTACGGGAAGCAGAACCTGTCGACCGAGACCTACAAGACCACGCCTGACAAGTTCGCCGCCAAGGCCGAGGCCTTCGCCGCCAAATACACGGTCCGCACCGAGACCGAGCAGAAGATCCCCGTGGTGGCGCCGCCGCCCGACAGCGACGTCTACCTGATCGGCCGCCTGTGGTCCTGGTGGCCCATCCTCGAGCTGGAAAAGGGCAAGACCTACAAGCTGCACATGACGGCCATGGACTACAACCACGGCTTCTCGCTGCAGCCCGCCAACATCAACATCCAGGTCGTCCCGGGCTACGAGCACGTGATCAAGGTCACGCCGAACCAGTCGGGCACCTACTCCATCGTCTGCAACGAGTACTGCGGCATCAACCACCACACCATGGTGGGCCGGCTGTACGTCAAGTAAAGAAGGAGGGAACGCCATGTCCGCAACCCTTCCCCTGTCCGGCGGCTACGTCGCCACCACCTACCGCACCTGCCCGCGCACGGGCCTGCAGTTCGAGGCGCAGGCCGAGCGCCTGATGATCGTCAACGCCGTGGTGGCGGTGGTGGCGCTGCTGGTCGGCGGCCTGCTCGCCATCGGTGTCGTGCTCACCCGCTGGCCCGCCGTGCACTGGCTCGCGCCCGACACCTTCTACATGGTGCTCACGGCCCACGGCATCGACATGCTGATCTTCTGGATCATCTTCTTCGAGGTCGCCGTCCTGTACTTCTGTTCATCGACCCTGCTGCGATGCCGGATCGCGACGCCGAAGATCGCCTGGGCGGCCTTCGCGCTGATGCTGATCGGCGCCGTCATGAACAACGTGGCCGTCTTTCAGGGCGGCTCCAGCGTCATGATGACCTCGTACGTGCCGATGATGGCGGCGCCCTCGTTCTACGCGGGCCTGATCCTGTTCGCCGTCGGCGCGCTGATCGCCTGCTTCGTGTTCTTCGGCACCCTGGTCGTGGCCAAGCGCGAGAAGACCTACGAGGGCTCCGTGCCGCTGGTGACCTTCGGCGCCATCGTCGCCGCGATCATCGCGGTGTTCACCATCGTCTCCGGGGCGATCATCCTGATCCCGACCTTCCTGCAGTCCATCGGGCTGGTCAAGGAAGTCGACCCGCTGATCTACCGCACCATCTGGTGGGCCTTCGGCCACTCCTCGCAGCAGATCAACGTGGCCGCCCACATCTCGATCTGGTATGCGGTCGCCGCCATCGCCTTCGGCGCCAAGCCGATGAGCGAGCGCGTCAGCCGCGGCGCGTTCCTGCTGTACATCCTGTTCCTGCAACTCGCGAGCGCGCACCACCTGCTGGCCGACCCGGGCATGTCCACCGGCTGGAAGGTGGTCAACACCAGCTACTTCATGTACTTCGCGGTGCTGGCCTCGATGATCCACGGCCTGACCATCCCCGGCGCGATGGAAGTGGCGCAGCGCCAGAAGGGCTATACCCGCGGCCTGTTCGAGTGGCTGCGCAAGGCACCCTGGGGCAACCCGGTGTTCTCCAGCGTGGCGCTCTCGATCGTAGGCTTCGGCTTCCTGGGCGGGATCTCGGGCGTGATGATGGGCACGGAGCAGCTGAACATGCTGATCCACAACACCATCTACGTGCCCGGGCACTTCCATGCCACCGTGGTGATCGGCACCACGCTGACCTTCATGGGCATGACCTACTTCCTGATCCCCGCGCTGTTCAAGCGCGAAATGATCTGGCCGCAACTGGCCAAGCTCCAGCCCTACCTGTTCGGCCTGTCGATGTACTTCTTCACCCTGGTGATGATGGGCGCCGGCACCCTGGGCGTGTCGCGCCGGCACTGGGACATGGCCTTCCAGGGCGCCGCCCTGGCCTACGAGTGGCCGGGTGCCGCCTACCTGATGATGGGCCTGGTGGGCATCTCGGGCGTCGCTGCCATCACCGGTGGCGGCCTGTACATCGCGATCACGGTCGGTTCGCTGCTGTTCGGCAAGAAGCTCGATGCCGGCAAGCCCAGCTCCGTCGGCACCCCGGTGCCGAGAGCGGCCCCGAGCGTGGCGGTGCAGAGCTACGGCTCGGCCGGCTTCGCGGCGCCGGGCACCTTCGTGATCGCCATGCTGTTCCTGGTGGCCTTCGTCCTGTACTACTTCATCAACTGGAAGTACCTGGGCCAGCTCTGGGGACTGAGCTGATCGGAGGCGAGCGATGGGCCCCTCCACCCTCGCCGCCGCCCCGGGCCCCATGGCCCGGGCCCGGCTGGTGATCTCGCTGTTCAAGCTGCGCATCGGCACGCTGATCATGATCACAGCGCTGGTCGGGCTGGCCGTGACGCCCGGCGCGTCGCTGGCGGCCTGGCAGGTGGCGGTGCTCGCGCTGTCGGTGCTGGTGGCCTCGGCCAGTGCCGGGGCCTTCAACCAGTACGCCGAACACGAGTCCGACCGCCTCATGGGCCGCACAAGCGGCCGGGCCTTCGCGACCGGCGCCATCGAGCGCCATCCGCGCTGGCTGTGGGTGATGGCGCTGCTGCTGGTGGGCGCCGTCGCGTCCGCTGGCGCGGCGCTCAACGCAGCCGCGGCCGCCTACGTGTTCCTCGGCGCCTTCTTCTATGGCGTGGTCTACACGCTGTGGCTCAAGCGGCGCACGCACTGGAACATCGTCATCGGCGGGCTGGCCGGCAGCTTCGCGGTGCTGGCCGGCGCCGCGGCCGCCGACCCTTCCCCCGGGGCGGAAGGCTGGCTGCTGGCGCTGGTGCTGTTCCTGTGGACACCGCCGCACTTCTGGGCGCTGGCCATCGCCAACCGCGCCGAGTACGAGCGAGCCGGCGTACCCATGCTCCCGGTGGTGGTGGGCGAAGCCCGCGCCGCTTGGATCGTGTTCGCCAGCACGGTGATGCTGGTGGCGGCTTCGCTGGTGCCGCTGTTCGCCTGCGGTGCCGGCGGCGTCTATGCGGTCGGCGCCGCCGGTGGTGGCGGCTGGTTCCTGCTCAAGGCCTGGCAACTGGCGCGCAAGCCTTCGCGCGCCACCGCCATGCCCGCGTTCTTCGCCTCGCTGATCCAGCTCAGCGCGCTGCTGGTGGCGGCCACGCTGGACGCCCTGCTGTAGTCCGATGCCCGATGCTGCCCGACTGATCGCCCTCCTGGCCCGCCCGTGCTTCGCCGCCGTGCTGGCCGCCTTCGCAGCGCTCGCTGCAGCCCAGGAAGTCCCGAAACTGGATGCGCGCGAGGCGCAGCTGGCCAGCCAGGCCGTGGTGGGCCAGCTGGCGCCGGACGCCGTCCTGCTGGACCGAAAGGGCAAGCCGGTGGCGCTGTCCTCCTACCGCGGCAAGCCGCTGATGGTCAGCTTCATCTACACCGGCTGCTTCGAGATCTGCCCGGCCACCACGCGCTCGCTGCTGGAAGCGGTGGAGGCCCTGGGCACGCGCTTCGGCGACCACCGCTTCAACGTGGTCAGCATCGGGTTCAACCAGCCGGCCGATTCGCCCGAGGCGATGCGCGCCTTCGCCGCCCAGAACCGGATCGACCGCGACAACTGGAACTTCCTCAGTGCCCCGGCGGCCGTGCTGCCGCAGCTGACCAGCGGCTTCGGCTTCCGCTACGCGATGACGCCGGCCGGCTTCGACCACGTGCTGCAGGTCACGCTGCTGGACGCCGAGGGCCGCATCGTGCGCCAGGTCTATGGCGACCGCCCGGCGGTCGACACCCTGGGCGAGGCGCTCACGGCCCTGGTGGCCGGCCAGCCGGTGCCGCAGCAGGGGCTGCTGGAGGAGCTCTGGGACCAGATCCGCATCGTCTGCACGGTCTACGACCCCGACACGGGCACCTACCGGGTGGACTACAGCCTCATCTGGGAGATCGCCGGGGGCCTGACTTTCATCCTGGCGATGGCGCTGTACATGCTCAACGAGTGGCGGCAGCGGCGCCGGCAACGGCGGAAGGAGAGCCCGCATGCGCCGCAGCGTCTTCACGCTTGAACATGGCTTCGACGCCGCGTTCGGCGCCGCAGGCAACCCGCTGAAGCAGCTCGGCGCGCTGGCCTTCCTACTGCTTTGGCTGCTGGCGGCCAGCGGCGTCATCCTGTACATCCTGCTCGATACCTCCGCGCAGGGCGCATACCGCTCGATCGAGTCGCTGGCGCACCTGCCGTTCGCGACCGGCACGCTGCTGCGGGGACTGCACCGCTATGCGGCCGACGCCTTCGTCCTCGTGTTGCTGCTGCACCTGCTGCGCGAGGCGATGCTGGGCCGCTACCGGCACTACCGCCGCTATGCCTGGCTGACCGGCGTGCCGCTGCTGCCGCTCGCCTGGGCCTGCGCCATCGGCGGCTTCTGGCTGAACTGGGACCGGCTGGGCCAGTACTCGGCCATCGCGACCGCCGAATGGCTTGACGCGCTGCCGTTCCTGGCCTCGCCGCTGGCGCGCAACTTCCTGGGCGGCGCCGTGAGCGACCGCCTGTTCTCGCTGTTCGTGTTCGTGCACCTGGGGCTGCCGCTGCTGCTGGTGTTCGGCAGCTGGGCCCACATCCAGCGCACCGGCCATGCCGCCGTGTTCCCGCGCCGGGCGCTCGCCGCGGGCACCGTGCTGCTGCTGGGTGGCCTGTCGCTGGTGCTGCCGGTGCACAGCCAAGGGGCGGCGGAACTGGCCACCGTGCCGCAGCGGCTCGCCTTCGACTGGCTGCTGCTGTTCCTGCACCCGCTGGTGGCCGCCACGTCGGCCGAGGCCACCTGGGTGCTGCTCGCGGTGGTGCTGGGCGCGCTGTTCGCGCTGCCCTTCCTGTCGCGCCAGCCACGGCCGGCGGTCGCCGTCGTCGACCCCGATCACTGCAGCGGTTGCGGCCGTTGCGTCGACGATTGCCCGTTCGGCGCGATCACGCTGGCACCGCACCCGGACGGCAAGGCGGGCAAGCAGGTGGCCGTGGTGCGGGCCGCGGCCTGCGCCGGCTGCGGCATCTGCGCCGGAGCCTGCCCCTCGTCGACCCCGTTCCGCAAGGCGCAGCCGCTGCTCACCGGCATCGACCTGCCGGCCCCCACCGTGGCCCAGCTGCGCGAGCGCCTGCGCCGCGGGCTGGAGCAGGGCGCCTCCCAGGTCGTGTTCGGCTGTGCCTGCGGCGCAAGCGCCCAGGGCTTGGCCGGACCGGAAGTGCTGGTCATCGAACTCGCGTGCACCGCGCAGCTGCCGCCCGCCTTCGTCGACTACGCGCTGCGCGAAGGCGCGGCCGGCGTGCTGGTGGCCGGCTGCCGCGAGGGCGGCTGCGAGTACCGGCTGGGACCGCAGTGGATGCAGGCGCGGCTGGCCGGCACGCGCGAGCCGCACCTGCGCGGCGAGGTGCCGCGCGGGCGCTGGACCGCGGTGTGGGCCGACGCCGGCGAGGAGCAGGTGCTGGCCGAGGCGCTGGGCCGCCGGCGCGCGGAGGAGGAATCGATCGCATGAACGACAAGACGACATGGAAAGCCTGGCTCGGCCAGGGCGTGCTGTACGGCCTGTTCGCGGCCTTCATCGCCGTGTTCTCGCACTGGCCGACCTACCACCCGCTGGGTGCCGGCGAAGCCGTGCTGAAGGTGAGCTTCATCCACCACGGCGAACGGGTCGAGCCCTGCCGGGCCTACACGCAGGAAGAACTGGCCAAGCTGCCGCCCAACATGCGCACGCCCATGAAGTGCGGCCGCGAGCGGGTGCCGGTGGCGATCGAGGTGGAACTGGACGGCCGCACCATCCTCAGCCAGGTGGCCCCGCCCTCCGGCCTGAGCCGGGACGGCGCGTCCTCGGTCTACCACCGGGTCGACTTGCCGGCCGGCGAGCACCGCATCGTCGTGCGCCTGCGCGACCAGCCGGGCGACGCCTTCAACCACACCCGCGAAGCCACCCTGAAGCTGGTGCCCGCGCAGGTGCTGGTGATCGACTTCGACGCCGAGAAGGGCGGCATCACGTTCACATGACCACCCCGAAGCGCCTTCGGCGCCTCCCCTCAAGGGGCGCCACCAGCGGCCCGGCAAAGCCGGTTCCGCGGTGGCACTGGACCGGGCCGTACGCGATCGAACGCGGCGCGCTGATCGAGAACTGATATGACTACCTTGGATCTTCCTGTTCGCGGCCACCGTGACTGCGCTTCCGAAGGCCGCACCCGCTACAGCCTGCCGGTCCCGGCCGATGCGCGCCTGGCGCTGGCGCGCGGCTGGCTCTGGCTGGGCATGGCCTCGCTGGTCGGCTCCGGGCTGTTCTCCATCCTGCTGGTGGTCTCGCGCACGCCGGGCGTCAACCGGCTGCTGCCGGCCGCCGACTTCTTCCACGTGGCGCTGGTGGCGCACGTGGACCTGTCGGTGCTGGTGTGGTTCGTCTCGCTGGCCGGGATGCTGTGGAGCCTGGTGGCCGCGCCGCGCGCCTTTGGCTGGGCCCGCGCCGCGCTGGGCCTCGCCGCTGCCGGCACCGCCGCCATGGCGCTGGCGCCCTTCACCGGGGCCGGCGAGCCCATCATGGCCAACTACATCCCGATGCTGACGGCGCCGCTGTTCGTGGGCGGGCTCCTGCTGTTCGGTGCCGGGGCGGCGCTGCTGGTGGGCCGCACGCTGCTGCAGGCCCGCGGCACGGGCGCGCGGCTGGACGCCGCCGGCGCGCTCGGCTTCGGGCTCAATGCGGCGGCGGTGGCCACGGCCGTGGCGCTGCTGGCCTTCGCCTGGTCCTGGGCGGTGGTGCCGACCGAGCTGGAAGGCAAGGCCTACTACGAGATCCTGTTCTGGGGCGGCGGCCATGCGCTGCAGTTCACCTGGACCCTGCTGATGCTGGTCGCCTGGCTGTGGCTGGCCGGCGCCTGCGGCGCGCGGCTACCGCTCAGCCCGCGCGTGACCGTGCTGATGTTCTGGCTGGCGCTGGCGGCGGTGTTCGCCACCCCGGTCGCCTACCTGGCCTACGACGTGGCCTCGGTGGAGCACCGCGCCATCCTGACCTGGGCGATGCGGGTGGGCGGCGGGCCGGCCATCCTGCCGGTGGCGCTGGCGGCCGTGGTCGGCCTGCTGTCCGCGCCGCCGCTGCCGCGCGAGGCCCGGCCGTGGCGCGCCGCGCTGCTGTCCTCGGTGCTGCTGTTCGGCGCCGGCGGGCTGATCGGCGTGTTCATCGCCGGCAGCAACGTGCGCATCCCGGCCCACTACCACGGCTGCATCGTCGGCGTGACGCTGGCACTCATGGGCGTGGTGTACCGGGTGCTGCCCTCGCTGGGCTATGCCGCGCCGCAGGGCCGGTTGGCCACGGCGCAGCCTTGGGTCTACGGCATCGGCCAACTGATGCACATCGTCGGCCTGGTCTGGTCCGGTGGCTACGGCGTGCAGCGCAAGGTGGCCGGCGCCGAGCAGGTGCTGCGCTCCACCGGTGAGATCGCCGGCATGGGCCTGATGGGACTGGGCGGGGCGGTCGCCATCGTCGGCGGCCTGCTGTTCGTGGTGGTGGTGCTGCGCGCCATGCGCGGCGCCGGTGCGCCCTCGGCGGCGCTGGAGGCGGTGAACTGATGCGAAAACTCCAGGCCGCGCTGCGCTGGCTGTTCCTGCGTGTGGAGGGTCTGTTCGACGCCGCCTTCGGCGATCGCATCAACCCGCTGTATCACCTCGGCTCGCTGACCTTCCACCTGTTCTGGGTGGTGGCGGCCAGCGGCCTGTACCTGTACGCCTTCTTCGAGACCGGCGTGGGCGCCGCCCACGATTCGGTCGAGGCCATCACCCACGGCCAGTGGTATGCCGGTGGCATCCTGCGCAGCCTGCACCGCTACGCGTCCGACGCGCTGGTGGTGACCATGCTGCTGCACCTGCTGCGGCACTTTGCCTTCGAGCGCTTCAACGGCTATCGCTGGTTCTCCTGGATCACCGGCGTGGTGCTGATCTGGGGCGTCTATGCCTCCGGCATCAACGGCTACATGCTGCCCTGGGACCGCCTGGCCCAGTTCGTCATCACCACCAGCTTCGAATGGCTGGAGTGGCTGCCCAGCTTCCAGGGCACGCTGATGCGCAACTTCATCTACAGCACGAGCGTGAGCGATCGCTTCTTCTCGCTGCTGTCCTTCCTGCACATCGGGCTGCCACTGGTGGTGCTGCTGCTGATGTGGGTGCACGTGCAGCGCGTGCCGCGCGCGCGCACCACGCCGCCCAAGCCGATCGCCATCGGCTCGGTCGCCGCGCTGCTGGTGCTGGCGCTGCTGCAGCCGGTGCTCAGCCAGGGCGGGGCGGCCGACCTCTCGACCGCGGTGGCCCAGGTGAAGCTGGACTGGTTCTACCTGGCCTTGCTGCCCTCGATGGCGCAGGGTTCGCACGCCGAGGTGTGGGCACTCACAATGGCCGCCACGCTGCTGATGGTGGCCCTGCCCTGGCTGCTGAGGCCGGCCGGCGGCCAGCAGGCCGACCATGCCATGGTGGTGCTGGACGCCGGTGGCTCGTCGGCGCACGTGAAGGTGCGCGCCGGCGAAACGCTGCTCGACGCCGGCTTGCGCGAAGGCCTGGCGCTCCCCTACGAGTGCCGCAACGGCGCCTGCGGGCTGTGCCTGTGCACGGTGGAGCAGGGCTCGGTGGAGCACCGGCCGTCGCAGAAATCGGCGCTGCCCGATGCGATGAAGGCCCAGGGCAAGGCGCTGATGTGCTGCGCGACGGCGCGCGAGGACCTGTGCATCCAGGTCGAGCGCGCGGTGGAAGGAGCCAAGCCGCTGTCGGCCCGCCGTGGCCGGGTGCTGCAGATGGAGCGGCTCGCGCCGGACGTGATGCGCATCTGGCTCGACCCGGAAGGCGGGCCGGTGCCCTTCGCCGCGGGCCAGTACATCAACATCGTGCTGGACGACGGCGGACGGCGCGCGTTCTCCTTCGCCAACCCGCCACACCGCAACGACCGCATCGAACTGCACGTGCGGCTGGTGCCGGGCGGCCGCTTCACCACCCACGTGTTCGAGGCGATGAAGCCGGGTGACCTGCTCGACTTCGAAGGGCCGCTGGGCCAGTTCCAGCTGAAGGACAGCGACCGGCCGCTGCTCTTCGTGGCCGGCGCCACCGGCTTCGCGCCCGTCAAGAGCATCGTGGAACACGCCTTCTACCAGGGCCTGCGGCGGCCCATGCACCTGTACTGGGGCGTGCGCCGGCCGCAGGATCTGTACCTGCTCGACCAGGCCCTGCAGTGGCAGGTCGAGCACCCGGACTTCCACGTGATCCCGGTGGTATCCGAACCCCAGCCCGAGGACGGCTGGACCGGCCGCACCGGCCTGGTGCACCAGGCCTTGCTGGCCGACTTCCCGGACCTGGGTACGCACGAGGTCTATGTCTGCGGTTCGGTGCGCATGGTGGATACGGCCGTGCAGGCCTTCCTGGCGCGCGGCTTGGACGAGCAGGCCTGCTTCTCGGACGCCTTCGCGCCGGCCGTGCAGCCGGTTTGACCGAGCGCAAACTGACCAAACGTCAGGGACGCAAACTTTGCACTACGGGACGCGCATGGCCGGCCCGTGGAAGCCGCCGCGATGGACCAACCGAGCCGACCCGCTTTCGACCTGCCGCGCTACCTCTCGGCCCTCCCGCTGTTCCATGACGTGGCGCCGACCGAGCTGGCACGGCTGGCCGCCGGCTGCACGCTGCGCCGGTTCAACCGCGGCCAGACCATCTTCCGGGTGGGCGATCCGTGCGAGGAGTTCCACGTCACGGTGATGGGGCAGGTCAAGCTGTTCGCGCTCTCGTCCAACGGCCAGGAGAAGGTGATCGAGATCATCGGCCCGGGCGGCACTTTCGCCGAGGCCCTGATGTTCACCGGCCGGCCCTACATCGTGACCGCGCAGGCGCTGACCGATGCGCTCGTGCTCAGCGTGTCCAAGGCGGCGGTGATGTCCGAGATCGAGAACGACCCGCGCTTCTGCCTGCGCATGCTGGCCGGCATCTCGCGCCGGCTGCATGGGCTGGTCCGGGACGTGGAGGACTACACCCTGTGCAGCGGCGCCCAGCGCATCATCGGCTACCTGCTGCGCGACGTCGGCGAAGCGGCCGAGAAGCACGGCGGCGTCACCGTCTCGCTGCCGGTCAGCAAGGCCACCATCGCCTCGCGCCTGTCGCTGACGCCCGAGTACTTCTCGCGCGTGCTGCACGAGCTGGAGGAGGAAGGGCTGATCGAGATCGATCGGCGCGAGATCCGGATCAGCGACCCGAAGAAGCTGGCGCAGTACCAGCTACAGTAGCCGGCACGCTTCCAAGAAGCCCGTCCACAGCCGCCAGGTCCGCCTCGCCGAGGGCACCTGTCATCGCCGCCAGCCGCAGCCGCAGCATGATCAGCTGCACCCGCGCCTGGACCAGGGCGAGTTCCGCCTCGGCCGCATCGTTCTGGGCGTTCAGCAGGTCCAGCGTGGTCCGGTCACCGGCCTGCACCCCTGTACGCGTCGCATCCAGTCGCGCGGAGCTGGCCGCCAAGCCGGCCTCGAGCGCTGCGGTCTTCTCCAGGCCCACGCGCAAGTCCAGCCAGGCCGCGCGGGTCTGCTGCGCGGCCTGCTGGCGCACCTGCTCCAGCTCGGCGCTGGCCTGCTGCGCAAGGGCCAGCGATTCGTCATGACGGGCGCTGCGCATCCCGCCGGTGTAGAGCGGCACCGACAGCTGCACGCCGATCGAGTGCTGCGTGCCGGTCTGGCTCGCCCGTCCGAAATCGCCGCTCCCCGAGAGCCGCTCGCGGCCCAGCCGCGCGACCAGGTCGACCTTGGGTGACAGCACGGCGTCGTTCTTGCGCGTTTCCTGCCGGGCGTGCAGCAGCTGCGCCTCGGCCATCCGCACCTGCGGGTTCTCGCGCTCTGCACGCTCCAGCCAGGATTCGAGCGAGCCGATGTCGGCCTGCGGCAGCGCGCCGCGCGGCAAGGGCAACTGGATGTCGGCCGGCCGGCCGGTGAAGTCGGCTAGGCGCGCGCGCCTGACCTCCAGCTCGCTGCCGGCGGCCAGGCGCCGGGCCCGCAGCGCGGCCGCCCGCGCGGTGGCCTCGTGCACGTCGGTGATCGGCCGGTCGCCGATGCGGAACCGGTCCTGGGCCTCGACGCGCGCCTTCAGGGCGGCGTCTTCCTGCCGGCCGAGCAGCCGGAGCTGCTCGGCCGCCAGCGCCGACTGGAAGAACAGGTCGGCGCTGCGCAGGGCGAGGTCCTGTTCGGCGCTGTGCCACTGCAGGTCCGCCAGGCCGGAGGCGATCCGCAGCTGCTCCTGCTGGGCGTCGCGTTCGCGGTCGACCAGCGGCTGGCGCACGGCGAGGCCGTAGCGGGTGCTGGTCCCGCCCGTGATCGAGGTATCGAAGTCGACCCCGGTCGCGGAGCCGAACCCCGGCGCCGCGAAGCCGGCGCCGCGAATGGCGTTCTCGCTGGTGGCGGCGCCGGCGCCGGCCTCCAGCATCGCCTGGGGCCGCCAGAGCGCGCCGGCCTGGCGGCTGCGGGCCTGGCCGGCCTCGCGCGCGGCACGCGCCGCTGCGAACCCGGGATCGTGGGCTGCCGCGGCGCGCCAGGTCTCGACCAGTCCGGTGGATGCTGCCGGCGCTGCCGCAAAGGCGAACGCCAGCGCGGTCAGCGCCGGCCGCAAGCGCATGTCAGCACCCCGGGCGGATGCCCAGCCGGACCAGGATCTTCTCGAGCGGGCAGAAGCGGGTCAGCGAGCTCTGGGCGAGGTTGAAGCCGACGAAGGCGGTGAGGGCCAGCCACCAGTTGCTGGCGAACAGCGGGCTGGCGGGCGCGCCCAGCGCCAGCGAGACGAGGATCACGGTGCCGGCGAACAGGCGGACGACCTGGTTGATGTTCATGTGGATTCTCCTTGGGTTGAGGACAGGGGAGGGACTTGCGCCGCCTTGCGGCGGTACGCGACGAAATACAGCAGCGGGATGACCACCAGCGTCAGCAGGGTGCTGACCAGGATGCCGAAGATCAGCGAGATGGCCAGGCCGTTGAAGATCGGGTCGTCCAGGATGAAGAACGCGCCCAGCATGGCCGCCAGGCCGGTCAGCAGGATCGGCTGCGCGCGCGTGGCGGCCGAGCGCACCACCGCCTGCTCCAGCGGCATGCCCTGGCTGCGCTGCAGCTCGATGAAGTCCACCAGCAGGATCGAGTTGCGCACGATGATGCCGGCCAGCGCGATCATGCCGATCATGCTGGTGGCGGTGAACTGCGCGCCCAGCAGTGCGTGCCCGGGCATCACGCCGACGATGGTCAGCGGGATCGGCGCCATGATGACCAGCGGCGTGAGGTAGGAGCCGAACTGCGCCACCACCAGCAGGTAGATCAGCACCAGCCCCACGGCATAGGCGGCGCCCATGTCGCGGAAGGTCTCGTAGGTGATCTGCCATTCGCCGTCCCACTTGATCGCGTACTCGCGATAGCTGTCCGACGGCTGGGTGATGAAGTACTCGGCCAGCTCGCCGCCGTTGGGCGTGCGGATCGCGCCGATGTCGCCGCGCATGCCGAACAGGCCGTACAGGGGGCTGTCCACCGCACCGGCCATGTCGCCGGTGACGAAGTGCACCGGCAGCAGGTCCTTGTGGAAGACGGGCTGTTCGCGCACCGTGTCGGTCACCGTCACCAGCTCGCGGATGGGCACCAGCTGCCCGCCGGCGCCGCGCACGGCCAGCTGCAGCAGCGCGTCGAGGTCGCCGTGGCGCTCGGCCGGCAACTGCAGCACGGCGGCGGCCGGGTACTTGCTGGCGTCGTGCAGCCAGGCTGCGGGTTCGCCGGCCAAACCGGCGCGCAGCGTGGCGACGATGGCCTGCTGCGGCACGCCCAGCCGGGCCGCCTTGCTGCGGTCCACCAGCAGCAGCTTGCGCGGCGCCGGCGCGATGCCGCTGTCGTCCACGTCCACTACGCCGGGGGTCCGCTCGAACACGGCGCGCACGGCCTTGGCCACGTCGCGGCGTCCCTGCGCGTCGGGGCCGTAGATCTCGGCCACGATCGGGGCCAGCACGGGCGGGCCGGGCGGCACTTCCACCACCTTGACGTTGGCGCCGTGGCGCCGGCCGATCGCCTGCAGCTCAGGGCGCATGCGGGTGGCGATGGCGTGGCTCTGCTCATTGCGGTGCGCGTGCCCGACCAGGTTCACCTGCAGGTCGCCCACCTCGCCGCCGGCTCGCAGGTCGTACTGGCGCACCAGCCCGTTGAAGTTGATCGGGGCGGCGGTGCCGGCATACGCCTGGTAGTCGGTCACCTCAGGCTGCCCGGCGAGCCAGGCACCCATCTCGCGCAGCACGCCGGCCGTGTGTTCCACCGGCGTGCCGGCCGGCATGTCCACCACGACCTGGAACTCCGACTTGTTGTCGAACGGCAGCATCTTCATCAGCACCAGCCCGAGCGCCGGCAAGGCGAGCGAGACCGCGATCAGGCCGGCTACGCCGAGCCCCAGCAGCTTGCGGTTGCGCGAGCCGGTGCGCTCGTCCAGCAGCGGCCGGAAGACGCGGTCGAACAGCGGTGCCAACCGCTTCGACAGCCCGGTCGGGCCTTCGTCGTGCCGGGCGCCGGGTGCGTGCTTCATCCACAGGCGGGCCAGCCAGGGCGTCACCGTGAACGCAATGGCCAGGGACAGCAGCATCCCCATGCTGGCGTTGATCGGAATCGGGCTCATGTACGGACCCATCAGGCCGCTGACGAAGGCCATCGGCAGCAGCGCCGCGATCACGGTCAGGGTGGCCAGGATGGTGGGGCCGCCGACTTCGTCCACCGCGCCGGGAATGAGCTGCCCGAGGGTCTTGTCCGGGTGCAGCGCCTGGTGGCGATGGATGTTCTCCACCACCACGATGGCGTCATCCACCAGGATGCCGATGGAGAAGATCAGTGCGAACAGCGAGACGCGGTTGAGCGTGAAGCCCCAGGCCCAGGACGCGAACAGCGTCACCGTCAGCGTCAGGATCACCGCGGTGCCGACGATCGCCGCCTCGCGCCGGCCGAGCGCGACGAAGACCAGCGCCACCACCGCGGCGGTGGCGAACAGCAGTTTCTGGATCAGCTTCTTCGCCTTGTCGTTGGCGGTGGCGCCGTAGTTGCGCGTCTGCGCCACCTCCACCCCCTGCGGGATCACGGTGTTGCGCAGCTCGCCCACGCGCTGCAGCACGGCATCGGCCACGTCGATGGCGTTCTCGCCCGGTTTCTTGGTCACCGCGAGCGTGACGGCCGGGAATTCGCCCCCATCGTCGCCGGCGATCCCGTGCCAGACGTGGCGCTGCGCCGGCAGCGGCCCGTCGCGCACGGTGGCCACTTCCTGCAGGAACACCGGGCGCCCCTGGTGCACGCCGACCACCAGCTCGCCGACCTCGCGGGCACCCGTCAGGAAGGGTCCGGCCTCCAGCGCCACCGCGCGGTTGCCGCCCAGCAGCTCGCCCAGCGGCGCCCCCAGGTTGGCCGATTGCAGCGACTGGCGCAGGTCGGCCACGGTGATGCCGGCGCCGGCCATGCGCGCCGGATCGAGCTCGACCAGAACGCCGCGGCCGGGCCCGCCGATGGTGTCGACCTCGCGGGTGCCGGGCACGCGCTTGAGGTCCGCTTCCAGGCTGTGCGCGACGCGCTCCAGGTCGAACGCGCCCAGTGCCGGGTCGCGGGCGAACAGCGTCAGGCTGACGATCGGCACGTCGTCGATGCCCTTGGGCTTGATGAGGGGCTCGCCCACGCCCAGGCCGCGCGGAAGCCAATCGGCATTGGCGTTGACCGTGTCGTACAGGCGAACCAGCGCCTCGGTGCGGGGCACCCCGACCTCGTACTGCACGGTGATCACCGCCAGTCCGGGCCGCGACACCGACATCACGTGCTCGACGCCGGCGATCTGCGACAGCACCTGCTCGGCCGGGGTGGCCACCATCTGCTCGACGTCGCGTACCGAGGCCCCCGGGAAGGGGACCAGCACGTTGGCCATGGTGACGTTGATTTGCGGCTCCTCCTCGCGCGGCGTGACGAGCACGGCGAAGGCGCCCAGCAGCAAGGCCACCAAGGCGAGCAGCGGCGTGATCTGCGCCGACTGGAACCAGGCGGCGATGCGGCCGGAGATGCCGAGGCGGGGAGCGTTCATGCGGGCCTCCGTGGCTCAGCGAACGCGGGCTGCCGCCTGCGGGTCGAGCGCCACGCGCTCGCCGGCTGACAGCCCGCTGAGGACCTCGACCCGCTCGGCCTCGGCGCCGCCCAGCCGCACCTGCCGCAGCAGCGGCTTGCCGTCGGTACCCACCACGTAGACCGCCACCAGCTCGGCGCGGCGCAGCACGGCACGGGCCGGCACGAACAGCCGCTTGGCGTTGCCGGCGACCGGCACCCAGGCCCGGGCGAACTGCCCGGGGGCGGCGCCGCCCAGCCCGGCCGGCAGGTCCAGGCGCAGTTCCAGCGTGTGGGTGGCGGGATCCACCGTCGGCAGCAGTTGCCACCCGGCCGGATGGACGCGGCCGCCGGCGGCGCCGGGCAACTCGACCTCCGGCGCCGCGCCGGGCGCCATGCGCGCCGCGACCGATTGCGGGATCGCCGCCGTCACGCGCAGGGCGGACGGGTCGTAGACGGTCAGCAGCGGCCGGCCGGGCATGGCCATGTCGCCCAGCACCACCGCCACGTCCGCCACCACGCCCGAGTAGGGCGCCTTGACCACGTAGAAGCCGGACTGGGTTCGCGCGGCGCCCGCGCTGGCCAGCTGGGCGGCGGCCTCGGCCTGGGCCGACTTGTACTGCGCCTCGGCGCGGTCGAGCGCCGCTTGGCTGATGTAGTTCTTCTCGAACAGCTGGCGTTGCCGCTCGTACTCGCGGGTGGCCGCGTCCAGCCCGGCGCGGGCGGCGCGCACCTGCGCGGCGCCGGCGGCGGCCGTCTGTTCGGCGGCGCGCGCGTCCAGTCGGGCCAGCACCTGGCCGGCCCGGACCCGGTCGCCGGCCTTGACCTCCAGGGCGACGATGGCGCCCGGCACCTGGGCGGCGATGACGGTCTGGCGCACCGCCTCCACCACGCCGTCGTAGGCGCTGCGGCCGGCCTCGCCCTCGCTGGCGACGCTGGCGGTTGCGAGCGGCGCAGGCCGGGCCGGCGCGGCATCGCCAGCCCAGGCCGGCGCCAGGAACAGGACTGCGGCCAGCGGCAACACGGCCAGGGCGGAGCCGGCCCGGCGGGTCTTGCTCAGGAGAGGGCGGGTCATGGCGTGCAGGCGATCCATCGTTGATGTATTATTTGCGCAAGTAGCTAAATATGCAAGCGGTTGGGAATTTCAAGGCTCCGGCGACGGCCGACAGGACCGCCTGGGGCATGATTCCCGCCGCCAATGTGATGGGTGCTTCACCATGGAAAACCTCCCCCCGCAGGCCCTGGAGCGGGTTGCCGCCTACTTCCGGGCGCTCTCCGAGCCGACCCGGCTGCACATCCTCAACCTGCTGCGCAGCGGCGAGCACAACGTGGGCGAGCTGGCCCAGGCGACCGGCTACACCTCAGCCAACGTGTCGCGCCACCTGTCCTTCCTGATGCAGCAGGGGCTGGTCCAGCGCGAAAGCCGGGGGACCGCGGTCTACTACAGCATTGCCGACCCGGCCGTGTACGCCTTGTGCGACCTGGTGTGCGGCAACATCGCCCGCCAGCAGGAGCGGACCGCGGTCGAGCACCGGCTGTTCGCAGCCAACGCAGCACCGGCGGCGTCGCGCCGCCGGCGTTCCGCCCGGTAACGGGCATCCCGGCGCCGGGCCACTCCGGCGCCCACTTATCGAGGACCACTGACCATGTACGGATTCCATGTCGAGATCTCCGGCCCTTTCGAACAGGCGCTCGACAAGGTGCTCGCCGCCCTGAAGACGGAGGGCTTCGGGGTGCTCAGCGACATCGACGTACAGAAGGCGATGAAGGAGAAGCTGGGCGAGGACATGCCCGCCTATCGCATCCTGGGCGCCTGCAACCCGCCACTGGCGCACCAGGCGCTGCAGGCCGAGCCGGAGATCGGCTTGCTGCTGCCCTGCAACGTGACACTGCGGCAACTGGACGGCGGCCGCGTGTCGGTGGGCTTCCTGGATCCCCAGATGATGGTCCAGCTCACCAGCAACCCCGGCGTGAGGGGCGTCGCCGATGAGGCGCGCGAGCGCCTGCAGCGGGTGCGCGCGGCCTTGCAGGCGCAGGGTTGACCCCCCGGGGGAGCCGGCCTCGGCGCAGCATGCGCACGCCCTGGATTCCTGTCTCCGCGGGAATGACGAAGGGATGGATGCCGCCGCCGCGCCGGCGGGCCGGGGGCGCCGTCAGTGCGACGTTCCCTCCGAACGCCCCACCTTGTTGCCCACGTTGTACTTGCCCACCGGCTTGCTCATGGGCAGGCGCTTGACTTCCTTCAGCGTCGCGGCGTCGTAGACGATCACGGCGCCCTCGCGCTCCCACAGGCTGGCCAGCGCGTAGCGGCCGTCGCGGGTGAACTCGATGTGCGACACCGTCCTGCCCGGCTCCGGCCGCAGCGCGGCGACCGGCTCCAGCGTGCGCTTGTCGATCACGGTCAGCGTGTCGCGCGCCGGGCTCATCATGGAATCGACCCAGGCGTAGGGCGTCTTCTCGTGGCTGCGCATGAAGAAGCCCGGGCCGGGGATGGCGATGCGCTTGACCGGCTTCCAGCCGTCCATGTCGATCACCGTCACCAGGCCTTCCTTGAGGTCGGGCGTGGCCAGCACGCGGGTGCCGTTCCAGGCGAAGGTGATGCCCGACCCCAGGTGCGGCATGGCGCCCAGCGGCAGTTGCGCGATGCGCCGCCGTGCGTCCAGGTTGACCACCTGGCCAAAGCCCGGCTGCCCGGGCTTGGGGCGCGCGGCGCCGATCGCGTGCCGGTACGCCGGGTCGAAGAAGAAGTCGTCCAGGGGCTCTTCCAGCGGGGTGCGACGCACACCCAGGAAGCCGGGCTTGGCCAGGCCCTCGCCCATGCGGAAGTCGTGCACCAGGCCGTCGAAGACCGGGGGCGCCTTCTCGTCGTACGAGATCTCCCACAGCTCCGGTATGTCCTTGAGCGCGACCACGAAGCTGCGGCGCGGCGCGGCGTCGTAGACCGCCGACACGCGCGAGCTGTGCTGGCCGTCGAGGCTGGCCGCCGCGTAGGTGCGCACCAGGTTCAGGTCGGCGTCGAACAGCGCCAGCGAATGTGGCAGGTAGTTGGCCGCCAGCACCCAGCGGCCGTCGCTGCTGACGGCGACGTTGCGCATGTTCAGCCCGGCGCGCACCTCGGCCACCACGGCCAGGTTCCACAGGTCGTACTTGGTGATCCAGCCGTCGCGCGAGCCGAAGAACACGTAGCGGCCGTCCGGCGTGAACTTGGGCCCGCCGTGCAACGCGTAGCGGGACGGGAAGCGATGGATGGCCTCCATGCGGTCGCCATCGACCAGCGAGACGTGGTGGTCGCCGCCTTCCACCACCACGAACAGGTTCATCGGGTCCCCGCTCCAGCGCGGCTTGGCCGGCCAGGTCGCCGATTCGGGGTTCCACACCCGGGAGGCGCGGATGTCGGCCTCCTCCCAGCGCGGCGCCGGCTGCACCGGCGTGTAGATCCACGCTGCCAGCGCCGCCACTTCGTCCCTGGACAACTGCTGCCCGAAGCCCGGCATCTGGGTGGCGGGACGGCCCTCGCGGATCACCTGCGTGGCCTCGGCCGGCTTGAGCCGCTCCAGGCTCTGGGGCAGCAGGGCGGGACCCATGCCGCCCAGGCGCTGCTCGCCGTGGCAGGACGCGCAGTTCGCGCGGTACAGCGCCGCGGCATCGGGGACGGTGGATTGCGCGCCTGCAATCGCATGCGCCAGCAGGAGCAGGCCAGCGGCCACCGCGGAACGGAAGGCGCTTCGGGCGTGGGCCCTACACCAGTGCATGGTCGACCCTTTCGCTCGCGATGCCGAGCTCATCGTCGTCGAGGTAGCAGCCCGGATCCTCCGCCCATGGATTGCCGGTGAGCTGCTGCGCCCGCACGCGGGTGTTGCCGCCGCAGATGTCGGCCTGCGGGCAGGCGGCGCAGCGGCCCTCCAGCGGCCGCGGCCGGCGCTTGAGGCCGTCCATCAGCGCATCGCTGCGGTCTTCCCAGATGGCGGAGAACGGGCGCTCGCGCACGCAGCCCAGGTCGTGGTGCCACCACATGGTGTCCGGGTGCACGTGGCCCAGGTTGTCGATGTTGGCCACCGCCACGCCGGAGGCATTGCCGCCCCAGGCCACCAGCCGCTCGCGCAGCGCCGGCGCCCAGCGCGGCCACTTGTCCTGCACCCAGCGCAGCAGGTAGACCGCGTCCGCATCGTTGTTGCCGCTGACGAAGTCGGCCGCTTCGCCGCGGGCCGCGGCCTGCCACGCCGTTTCCAGCAGCAGGTCCATGGCGGAGCGGGTAGCGGCGAACTGCGCATCCCGGGCACGATGGATGTTGCCGCGGCCGGCATAGTTCAGGTGCGAGAAGTAGAACTTGCCGACGCGCTCCTGCTTCATCAGGTCGAGCAGCGCGGGCAGGTCGTGCGCATTCATGGCCGTCAGCGTGTAGCGCATGCCGATGTTCACGCCGCGCTCGCGCAACAGGCGCAATGCGGCCAGCGAGCTGTCGAAGGCGCCCGGCAGGCGGCGGAAACGGTCGTGCGTGTCGCGCAGGCCGTCCAGGCTGATCCCCACGTAGTCGAAGCCATGGGCTGCAATGCGGCCGGCCATCGCAGCGTCGATCAGCGTACCGTTGGTGGACAGGCCCAGGTGGAAGCCCAGCTCGCGCGCGCGCCGCGCCACCGGCCACAGGTGGGGCGACAGCAGCGGCTCGCCGCCGGAGAGGATCAGCGCCGGCACGCCGTAGGCCTCCAGGTCCTCGAGGGCCGCCAGCATCTGCGCTTCGTCCAGCTCGCCGGGATAGGCGTGGTCGGCCGACAGTGCGTAGCAGTGCTTGCAGGTCAGGTTGCAGCGGCGGGTCAGGTTCCAGATCACCACCGGCCGAACCGGGCCGCGGCTGCGCGCGGGCGGAGGCGAGGGATAGCGGCCGGTGCGCTCGGCCTCGGCCACTTCGCGCAGGTATTGGGAAATGCGCAGCATGCGCGGTTACTCCTTGGGGGCGCCCCCGGGCAGGCGGACGCCGGTCTTCTTCAGCAGCTGGGTGCTGTACAGGATGGCGCGGTCGCGGCAGGCGTCGCCCAGCAGGTCGCGCACCGTCAGCGCCTGGCGCTCGACCTCGGCGCGCGTGCGTCCGTGCAGCATCACGAACAGGTTGTAGGGCCAGTCGGGCAGGGCCCGGCTGCGGCGGTAGCAGTGGGTCACGCCGGGCAGCCGGGCGATGCGCTCGCCCAGTTCGTCGACGCGCTCGTCGTCCACGTCCCAGACCGTCATGCCGTTGGCGACGTAGCCGAGCCGGTAATGGTTGGGCACCGCGCCGATGCGGCGGATGACGCCGCGCTCGATCAGCGAGGCCAGCGTGTCCTGCACCTCGCGGGCGCTCGCGCCGAGCAGCGCGCCCACCGCCTCGTAGGGCTCCGGAACCAGCGGCAGGCCGCCCTGGGTGGCGGCGATGAGCTGGCGCTCGAAGGGGGTCAGCGCGGTTTTCACGACGCCTCCGGCGCCAGCGCCCGCAGGCGCAGCTCGACCCGGTACTCGCGCTCGCGCACGAAGCGGTGCACCCGCAGCCCGGTCTCGGCCTCGATCGCGTTCACGCACTGGTCCACTGCGGCCTGCGATTCGGCGGCCACCACGAACCACATGTTCAGCCGGTGGCCGCGCCGGTAGTTGTGCGCCACCTGCACGTGCGCATTGACCTGCGCGGCGATCTCGTCGAAGCGGCCGGCCGGCGCCTCCAGCGCGGCCAGCAGGTAGGCGCCGCCGGCCTTCTCGATCTGGTAGAGCGGCCCGAAGCGGGTGAGCACGCCGGTGGCCAGCAGCTTGCGCAGCCGCTCCAGCACCTCCTCCTCGCTCAGGTCCAGCGCCGCGCCCACCTCGGCGAAGGGCCGGTCGCCCAAGGGGAAGCCCTCGTGCAAGTGGTCGATCAGCGCCGCGTCGATGCGGTCGGAATGGGCGTGGACATCGAACGCGTTCATGCGGTGGCCTCCACGGTGTTGCCGCTGGCGCTGCGCGCCCGCGGGAGGGCCGCCGCCCGCGTCTCGCACAGCACACCCGTCATCACCACCAGCAGCGCGGCGGCGCCGCCGGTGTGGGCGACCGCCGCAAGCAGCGGCCAGCCGAGCACGATGTTGGACAGTCCGGTGAGCAGCTGAGCCAGCAGCAGCGCGCCCATCCAGCGCGCCGGCCGATGCACGCCTTCGCGGTGCAGCCGCCAGGCCAGCAGGCCGAGCACGGTGAGCACGAGATAGGCCGCGAGCCGGTGCACGTAGTGGATGGCGGTGAGGGCGGCGAAGTCGATCGGCTGGCCGGTCGCAGTCAGGCCCAGCTCGCGCCACAACTCGAAGCCTTGCGGCAGGTCCATGGCCGGCCACCAGCTGCCCTGGCATTGCGGGAAGTCGCTGCAGGCCAGCACCGCGTAGTTGGTGCTGACCCAGCCGCCCAGGGCCACCTGCAGCCACAGCAACGCGAACCCGGCCCAGAGCAGGCGGCGGGTGGCGATGCCGATGCGTGCTGGCGCGTGCCCGTCCAGCGCGAAGGCGTAGTCGGCCGCCTGCCGGCGCAGCAGCACCAGCAGCAGCACGCCGCCCAGCAGGTGCAGCGTCACGATGGCGGGGAACAGCTTCATGGTCACCGTGAGTGCGCCGAAGGCGCCTTGCACGCAGACCCAGGCGAAGGTGGCGATCGCCCAGGCCGGGTGCACCGCCACGCCGCGCCGGCGCTGAGACCAGGTGCCGAGGGCCAGCGCGGTGATCAGCACGCCGACGGTGGTGGCCAGGTAGCGGTGGACCATCTCGATCCAGGCCTTGGTGTGCGTGACGGGACCGGTCGGCATGTCGGCCTGCGCGGCGGCGATCTCGGCGTGCGCGCCCGTGGGGCTGGCGTTGCCGTAGCAGCCCGGCCAGTCGGGGCAGCCCAGGCCGGAGTCGGTCAGCCGCGTGAAGGCGCCGAACACCACCAGGTCGAAGGTGAGGAACAGGGTGAGCAGCGTCAGCGCGCGCAGCCGGCGGGCCGGGCTGGTGCCGGCGTGGCGCACCCAGACCCAGGCCAGCGGGCCGGCGGCCAGCGTCAGGCCCATCAGCGCCAGGCGCAGCGCCGGGGAAAGGTCATAGAGCGGCGTCGCGTCCATCAGGCGGGGCAGGCGACGGGCGCCGCGTCGGTGAAGTAGCGCCCGCCGGTCTGCTTGAAGCGGCGGCCGCTGAACAGGGTGGCGTGCGGGTAGCGCCGGGCACCGGTGCGTTCCAGCGCCTGCGCGACCAGGGCCTGCACGGCCGCGCGTTCCCGGCCGTGCACCATGAAGTACAGGTTGTAGGGCCAGCCGGTGTCGGGCACGCGCTGGTAGGCGAGCGTGACGCCCGGCTGGGCCGCCAGCGCCGCGCCCAGCGAATCGACCTGGGCCGGCGGCGCCTGCACCACGGTCATGGCATTGGCACCGAACCCGGCTTCGTGGTGCCGCACCACGGCACCGAACCGGCGCAGGGTGGCGCCGGCCTGCCAGCGCCGCAGGGTGGTGAGCACCGCGCCGGTGGTCCAGCCGAGCTCGGCCGCCCACAGGTCGTAAGGCCGCGGCACCAGCGCCAAACCCTGTTCGGCCAGTGCGGCCAGCGGCCGTTCGGCCGGTGCGACTGGCGTGCTGCGCGGCTGCACGAACGGTGCCGCCAACGCCGGCGCATGTGTGCCCGACAGGTCGAATCCGAGGTCGATGCGATAGGCCCGCACCATGGGCAGGAACAGGGACGGCACGCCGGCCTGCTGCGCCAGCCGGGTGGCGGTCTCGCGCACGCGGCGGGCGTCGACACCCGTCATCACGTACCAGAGGTTCCAGTCGTGCTCGCGCTCGTAGTTGTGGTTGACGCCGGGCTCGTCGCTGACCGCTTGTGCGACCTCGGCCAGTCGCGCCGGCGGCACCGCCAGCGCGCACAGCGCTGCCGCGCCGCCGGCGCCGGCGTTCCACACGGCACCGATGCGCCCCAGCACGCCACGCTCGCGCAGGTTGCGCAGCCGCTCCAGCACGCTGGCCTCCGGCAGCCCGAGCTGCCGGCCGACCGCGAGGAAGGGCTGCGGCTCGAGCGGGAAATCGCGCTGCAAGCCGTTGAGCAGTTGCAGCGACGCGCCTTGCAGGACCACCGGGCGCACCATGGCCTGCCCTTACAACCCGATGCGCGCGGCGCGCGACGTGAAGAAGATGCCGCTGGGCTGCTCCACCGGCAGCCGGGCCAGCGTCTCGAAGCTGGCCGTGTCGACCACGCTCACGCGGTTGGCGTCGCGCGAGCTGATCCAGACGGCTTCGCTGCGCGGCGTGAATTCCATGTGCAGCACCGCCTTGCCCGGCTCCAGCGTGCGCACCACCTGGCGGCTGACGGTGTCGACCACCTGCACCTTGTGGTAGTCGGGCACGGCGAAGTTGACCCAGACCTGGCGGCCGTCGGGGCGCGCCATCACGAAGACCGGCTGGCCGGCGACCGGCACCCGCGCCACTTCCTCCCAGGTGGTGGTGTCCACCACCAGCAACTCGTGCCGGCCGATCGCCGGCAGCCAGGCGTGGCGACCGGCCACCGCCCAGCCGCGCAGGTGCGGCATCTTGTACACGGGCAGCGGCTGCTGGCCCCGCCCGTAGCCGGACAGGATGCGGCGCGCGCGCGGTTGCGGCGCCCAGAAATCGATCATCGCCAGGCCGTCCTCGCCGAACAGGCCGGCCAGGTAGTGGCGGCCGTCGGGCGTGAGCAGCGCGTCGTAGGGCTGGCGGCCGATGCCCTCGAACTTGGTGATCCTCGGCTGCGCCGGATCGGCGAGGTCGGCCACCCAGACCTGGTCGGCGTCGAACAGGCTGAAGACGAAGCGCCGCCCCGGCAGGTCGGCCAGGCCGACCACGCGCGAGCGCTTGAGCGAGCCGTCGGCCGCCGTATAGGTGGCGGGGATGTCGGCCACTGGAGCGAGGGTTCGCGCATCGAACACGCGAACGCCGCCCGGCGTGTAGTTCTGTGCGGCCACCAGCGAGCCGTCCTGCGAGATGGCGCCGCCGATGCTGTTGCCGGCCTGCATCACGCGGGCCAGCACGCGCCGGCTGGGCAGGTGCACCTGCGTCATGCCGCCGTCGCGGCCGAACACGAAGGCATGGGCGCCGTCGCGTGCATAGACCACGCTGGCATGCGAGAGGTCGCCCAGGCCGTCGATCTGGCCCAGGATGCGGCGCTCGGTGGTGTTGACCACCGCGAGCTGGCCGGTGGCGCGGGCGACCACCACGCCCAGGTCGCCGGTGCCGGCGCTTGGGGCACGGCCCGGCCAGGAAGCACAGCCGGCCAGCAGGGCGCTGCCGCCGGCGGCGAGCAGCGTGCGCCGCTTCATCGTGACTCCGTCGGAAAACCTTGCCGCAGCTGCTGCGCGATCCAGGTCGCGTCGGCTTCGGACAAGAGGGCAGACCACCCCGGCATCGGCGTGCCGGGGCGGCCCTTGTAGATCGTGGCCACCAGCGAATCGAGCGGCCAGTCGGCCAGGCGCTGCGCATCGAGCGCAGGGCCCAGGCCGCCGGTCAGGCGCATGCCGTGGCAGGACCCGCAGTCCTGCCGCACCAGGCGCACCAGCTCGCGCTGGCGGGCCGCGTCGGGCGCCGGCTCGGCCTGCGCCGCGGCGACGAGCGCAGCGGACAGGCAGAGCGCGAACGACGCGGCTTTCATGGCATCAGCTCTTGAGGATGAACTCGACGGCGGCCTTCAGGTCGGCGTCGTTGATCTGCGCCGGCGTGTTGGGGGCCATCGGCACCGGGCCGAAGCTGCCGCTGCCGCCCTTGCGGACCTTGTCCATCAGCTTGGCGACGACGTCCTGGCCCTTGTACTTGGCCGCGATGTCCTTGAACGCCGGGCCGACCAGCTTCTTGTCCTTGGCGTGGCAGGCCATGCAGCCGGCCTTGTTCATGGCGGCCTCGGGGTTGGCCCAGGCGCCGGCCGAGAAGGCGGTGGCCAGCGCCAGCAGCATCAGTTGCTTTTTCATGCGTGAGTCTCCGTGAGGGTACGAATCAATAGACGTCGTGCTGGGTGTTGTGCACGTTGAAGTGGCCGGTGGGCGTGACCAGGCGCGGGTCCTTGATCACGGCCTTGGGCTTGAGCGTCTTGTCGTCGATCACGACGATGGCCGACTGCTTGTCCTTGGCGGACCACACCGACAGCCAGACCTCGTCGCCGGCCTTGTTGAACTCGGGCTGCAGCACGCGCATGGCGCCGCCGTCCTTGATGCCGGCCCACTCGGCCACCGGCAGCACCTGGTACCCCTTGTCCAGGTTGTCGATGTCGAACACCGCCAGCGTCTGCGAGATCTTGGGATCGGGGTTCAGCGGCGTGTCCACGTACAGGTGCCTGGACTTGGGATGGCTCTTGAGGAACAGCGAACCGCCGCCCTGGCCCTTGAGGGTCTGCACCACCTTCCAGGCGTTGGCCTTGTGCTTCACCGGATCGGTGCCGATCAGCGAGATGGTCTCGTCGCCGAGGTGGCCGGTGGACCACACCGGGCCGTACTTCGGGTGCGTGAAGTTGGCGCCGCGGCCGGGGTGC